>JAEEGF010890607.1_pt1 | contig 24233 bp, 12 predicted proteins | sample 9134171 | NCBI WGS metagenome assembly JAEEGF01 (sample SAMN16246542, study PRJNA631951) | gut metagenome | biome: gut microbiome; feature: rumen; material: AP-attached | host: Bos | place: Iran: Karaj | collected 2018-10
ATTGGCGCAGAGACCTGACAGGATGATCACGGCCAGGAAGCGGAACTCTTGGGGGCTGATTGGTTCTTTCATAATGTCGTTGATTAGTTTTACTCTATGACTTATAGTAGCGCGAACTGCGCCGTAACGAACCGATACGACGCATTGTCATAGACTTTTTGTCCCAGGTTGTCCCACCTGTCCCATTGTCCTTCTTGCGGGACAGCGGGACAAAAAAGAAAGGAGCCCCACCACAAGATGGGACTCCAAAGATTTCGAAACCTTCACTCCGACTAGATCGCCCGGAGGTTAAGCTAGTAGTGCGAATGTAGCCGTAATGATCGGAATACGCAAGGGGACATCAAACAATTATCTCAGCTTTATGGATCCTGTCCCACCATGTCGTCACCTCCTACACGTTCACCGAACAGTCCATGGATTGCGTCGAAACAGAAAACGACAAATACGGTCATTCGTGTCCCCAAGTGTCCTCAACCAATTCGGGAAGAAAACGTTGCATGTGATTTTGATTTTTTATCAACAACCGAGCTGGTCACACTCCAGGGTGGTTTATTTGTTCAAATCGGCCTCTGAGTCGCCTCTACGGAGTATGTTGTTCCCTGTTGATAACTTTTCTCGGCGAACCCTGTACAATGATACGAACTCTTGCTTACCTTTGTATCCGGACGTCCATCCATCCGGGCTCGTGAGCCTGGATTCCCGGCACTCATAAAACTAGAATGGCGCATTTCGCGAAGAGCGTTCCGGGGATGCCTGCGCCGTAGTGTAGAACCGATAATCGAATTTGAATGATGATGTAGCCTTTCTGACAAGACTATAAAAAGAATGGAGCCCAGATCCGGCAAGATTGAGAGGCTCCACTCGGGTGCCATAGATTTTGGTATTGCGCGAGGACTAGTCATCCCCGACACCCCACACCAAAAAGGCAAACAAAGGTAGGCATTTCTCTGCAATTCTGCAAAAATGCCTTCCTGAGTTGCCTGGAGTGGACAAATCTATTCTTGCCACAATCTTTAAAAAGCAACTCGAAATGAAACTCAAATCACTTTTTCTTCACTGTACCGTTGCGGCATCTCTTGCTGCTGGTCCGGTCCTCCGGGCGCAGTCCTCTGAGCCGTTCAGTCCCTACGGGATCTTCTCTCCGTCCGTGGAATCGTACCAGATGACGCGGTGCGGCAACCTCCTCCCCTCGCTCTACACCGGAGCGATGACCTTCTCCCTTCCCCTGATGACCTATTCCGACCCGGACTTCACCATCCCCGTGACCCTCGAGTACAGCTTCGACGGCTACAAGCCCGGCCAGCACTCCGGTACCGTCGGTTACGGTTGGTACCTCGACTGCGGCGGCGTAATCACTCGCGAAGTACGCGGCATCCCTGACGAGGGGGACCTGGATTCTGGAATCAACAGTTCCGGATGCCGCATCTTCGGCTGGAGGAAAGCGGGAGAGCTCAGGGGCGCGTTGGAGACTCATTCCGGGGATATCTACAGTATCATGAAATCCTCTACTGACGACGTCGTCCCTGAGACTTACATGGCCGTCCTGAAATCCTATGATCCCTTTACTGACACGCCGGTCCTGGCCATCCGGGAAGGACTTGGATACGATCTCTACGATACGGCACCGGACATCTATCACTTCCGTTTCCTTGGTCACAGCGGTGATTTCATGATGCTCCCGGACGGGACCGTGCGTGTCTTCAACTCCGACATTCCCCATGGGGAAATCTCCGTGGAATTTACAGACGACAACGATTTTCCCTGGGATGTAACTATCACCCTGACCACGGGGGACGGGTACGCTTACGTTTTCGGCCCGGAAGGGTTGACTGAGATTCCGTCGCTGCCCGGAGACCTCCCCCGACGCATCTCAAAGTCTGTGTCCGGCTACCGCCTTCTGAGGGTCACCGCCCCCAATAAGAGATCCGTAGAACTGCACTATAGAGACCAGTCTCGCCCCCTGCTGAATCCCAGGTACAAGACATCGCTGAACGGAGGTTTCCTTTTTCAGGGGGAATGGATAAACGAGAACGATGAGGGAGTGATCGAAACGGGAGGGGACCTCTCCTGGACCTACATCAAAGAGAGTTTCTCTTCCATCAAGAGGGTCACCGTGCATGATACCACCGGGGCCGTGACCGGAAGCATCTTGTTTTTCTATTCGAGCCCCCCTAGCAACGAAAATGCAGCAATAAACTTCGACCAAAGCGATCAGGGCGGATTTGAGCCCGGTCCGTCGACGAAAGTCATATACTCAATCGAGATGTACGGACAGGACGGGATTGCCGACGCCGTCACCCTATCCTATATAGGGTCCTTGTCTGGAACGGAAAAAACGTTCCTTCGTACCGTCAAGGGGATGAAGACGGGGGAATACACTTTCGACTACGACCTATCCGGTTACATCCTTCCCCCCAACAACACCCAGGGAACGGACCATTGGGGGTATTGGAACGGAGTTCCCATCACGGACCTGCGCGAACATCTCGCCGAAACTGCGTGGATGTTTACGCCCGCCCAAAATCCTCCAGACCCGATCCCCGTCCCTGGTCCAGGAGCGGACACCACCTATATTTATCCCCCTCAAAATGGAATATCCGAGCGCAGGGAGCCGACCCATCTATACGACCAGATGGAGGATGGTGCAAAGGAGGCCAATGCCGCGTACTCTGTCTGCGGGGCGCTTACCTGCATCCATTATCCCCACGGAGGATCGACTGCCGTGAAGTACGAGCCCAATCGGGTCACCCGGAGGATGAACGTCCGTGCCACGGAGGTCACCCGCTTCCTGGAGCCCGTAGACAGCCTGGATACATCCGTCTCCAGCGTGGTTGGAGGGGTCCGCGTCAGGATGCTTGTTGACTCGGACGGCCGTGGCCGCTCCGACACCACCCGCTTCTCCTATACCGACCCGGATGAGGGCGGACGAGAATCTGGCATCCTGATGATCATGCCCAAGTATACATCGACTGCACAGTACGTTCACTCGTCCGATTCTCAGTTCTACAATTACTCTATGCGGGGGATTGTCAGCATGACCGCCATCGGTTTCAACAACTGTTGCAGTTTCGTCGTAGACAGGGATCCGCACGTGGTCTACCCCGCCGTTACAGTTGTACACCCTGACGGGTCCTACACACAGCACTGCTTCACTTCCATCGCTGACGCCGGTCTGACGGATAGCTACCATTCGCTTGCAGCCGTGCCGAAACGTGTTCTGGGGTATAGGGACATAATAAGATATGTCCCGCACGCCCCCACCTGCATGGTTCCGGCAAGCACGGACCGGAGGAACCTGCGAGGTAAGCCGAAACGCACCATCGTGTGGGATGCCTCCGGACGGGAACTGAGAAGGACGGAATACGAATACGCCAGCGACCTAGTCACGGTCCCCGGCCTGTCTTTCAACAACATCCTGACATTCAACATCGCCAGCTATTATGTCGAGAGTCCCATGCTCATCTCGACGGTCGAGACCGAGCGCGGCGTGACTGTCCGGACGGACCGTTCCTACAACGCTCTTGGACAGGCCTCGGTCACTTCAACGGTCCGGGGGAATGGGGCCGCCGCGGGTGACACCCTCCGCATGCGGTTGCGCTACCGCCACGAAACGGGAGACACCTCAAGGTTCCGGACCCTGCCAGAAGCGGCCGCAAGGACGCTGGCGCTTGGGACGGACGAATACCTCCTCGCGCGGGAGCATTACTCCTATAAGCCTGGGACGCCCCGGATTTCCGGAATCCTGTCCTATGCCCCGGATTATCCTGTAATCATCCCATCCCTGTCATCCGCCTTCTCCGTCGCTGCCGGGACACCACGGGTCAGCGCCTTCCAATACGGCCCCGACCAGCGTCTGACCGGCGTATCCTTACCGGGAGAAGCTACCTTAAACTACACCTGGGACGGCACCCGGCTCACGTCCAAGTCAGTAAACGGCACGTCCAACATCACCACCTTCGCCTGGAAGGATCTTGTCGGCCTGACACAAGTGACCGATCCCAGCGGACAGACCGAGCGTTATGAATACGATGCCAGCAACCGCCCGTGGAAGACCTTTGACACCGACTCTCTCACCGTTTCCGTCTATTACTACAAACTTAAGAACGAATAAAACGCTAGCATTATGAGACACAACAGCTTTTCATACATTATTTCACTGGCATTCGCCATCCTGCTTTCGGTCCTGACGGATTCCCGGGCATATTCGCAGAATTACTGGTGCCGTGCCAACGAAATCAGTTGGTCGCGTGGGAGTACCGACACGAAACAGTTCACCATCCGTTCGCAAGATTCCCTTGCCTTCATCGTCAACGCCTCGGCCTGTCATCATTTCTATGTCCAGACAGACGAGCGGAACTATACCGTCACCATCATACCCTTCTCGATCAACAATGCTCAGGTTGACATTGTCCAGAACCTGTACGTCACCATCGACGACTATGGGACTCCCGTGACCGAGACCGTTGTCTTGCGTCACTGTGCCGCCCCGGCTTCACCGGACCCGGATCCAGGCCCTGAGCCAGAACCGGACCCGTGGGATGCCCTCACTGTAGACCTGCCCGACACCCTCAGCTGGATCCAACGGACGACAATCACCGCCGCCGACGGCTCCTCCTATGTCCGAGATGCCACCTTCTACGACGGGCTGGGTTATCCCAGTCAGGAGGTTCTCGTCGGCGCGTCGCCCGGAGGGCTGAAAAGCATCTACACCCCAATCGTCTATGACAACATGCGGCGCGCCGATGTCAGGACCTATCTGCCGTACGCTGCTGCCACGGCGGCAGAAATCCACGATTCTCTGGCCATCACCCGGCAAGCATCTTTCTATGCATCCTTCCCCTACCAGGATACCCGTCCCTACACCGAGAAGGCCTATGAGACCTCTCCCGTCGGCCGGACCCTCTCTTTACAACGCGAAGGGCAGGACTGGAACGCTGATGGAGGTCACAGGTCGACCTTCTCCTACCGGACGAACCTCGCCTCCGACGCCGTCCCACGGTACCGTATCCTTCCCGGAACGGGAAAGGCACGGTATGACGGATCCTGGCCCGGAGGGACCCTCCACTGCACCGAGACAGTGGACGAGGAGGGAAGCGTCTCGCGCACCTTCACTGACGCTTTCGGCAAGACCATCCTCACCGAGAGCGAGACGGGAGAGATCCTTTCCGGTGGAGGAAAGGAAAAGGCGCGGACCCTCTACATATATGATCTCCGCGACAGCCTCGCAATGGTAGTGCAGCCTGAGGGGATGAATGCCCTCGCCAACTTGCCCCCGTTCGTCACAAAGGACATCTCGCTCACGCCCAGCAGTTCAAGTACCGCCATCAACAATGCCGGCATCACCGACAAATACTGCTTCGTCTGGACCTATGACGGCCGGGGAAACGTCCTGTCCGAACATACGCCCGGAGGAGGAACGTCAGAGTACGTCTATGACGCCCGCAACCGCCAGGTCCTGCGCACCGACAGCCGGATGAATCCGGCGGATGCCAGTCCGGACCAAAGGCTGATGGTCCTTACTTTGCACGACCAGTACGACCGCATAGTGGAAGAACGCTATGTTAATTCATTCCGTGCTTCTTTCGAGACGCTCCGGGCGAACCTCCGGAACATGGTTTCCCACACGTTGTCCCCCTCGTTCATCACCGATAATCTCCCCACCGTGCAAGCCCTTCGTTCTGTGGAGTACTTCCCCTTCGGAACCATCACCTACGCCACCTCCGGCGACGGAGCCTTCACGCCCGACCCCGGAGTTACCACCGCCGCAGACCTGGAGACGGAAAGGATCAAAGGATTCCTGAAAATGGAAACCATCCATCCTGCCCCCCACGTCGACGGCAGCATCCATCCCGACGCCCCGTCCGTGACCCGGTACTATCACTACGACTATAAGGGCAGAGTAATCCAGACCAATGAACGCTGGTCCGACGGCCGGCTCCACCGCATCTCCACCAAATACTCCTTCACCGGAGACGTCCTCGCTGCGAAGGAGACGGTCGTCATCCCGGCCGAAGGCGGAGGGACGGACCAAGTCAACAGCCTGGCCACGTTCTACACCCGTGACCCCCGGGGAAGGGTCCTTACCTGTTCCCGTGTGCTTGACAATACAGACACCCTCGCTACGGTGCATTACGCCTATGACGAGCTCGGGAGGCTGGTTGGGAAAACGGCAGGCAACGCCAACAGCCCCGTTCTTGAAACAGATATCGAATACGACCTCCATGGCTGGACTACGGGGATCGACGTCGCGATGAAGACCGGGACGGGAGGCGGCATGGCTCCTGTCTTCTCGGAGACGCTGCGCTATGCCACGGCAGAGAAGGACAACAATGCCAAACGATATGACGGCAACATCGCGGAAACCGCGTTCTCGCACCGGATCGTCCCTTCATCCGGAGGGACTCCCTACCTGCAGACGAATACCTGGAGCTACGCCTACGACGGGCTGAAGCGACTGACGGGTGCCAGCCACTATCCCGGCGCGCCTTCAACACCGTCCCTGACCGACACTGAGCGCGGCATCGGGTACGACCTCAACGGCAACATCACGGCCCTGAAACGATACGGGAATACCGGCCTGGAGAACGACCTGTCGTTCACCCACGACGGCAACCGGATGACCTCTCTGAGCGATGCCCACGCCACGGGAACAGATGCCGGGGACAAGTCCTTCACCTACGACGCCAACGGGAATCTGGTCAATGATGGTCGGAAAGGCTTGGAATTGCGCTGGAATGTCGGTAGTGTTCCATCCAGTGTGTATAGATACCAGAACAGCAAATAATAATCACCTCAATCACCATCATCCTTCGCAATATCAAAACACACTCATCACCTCAACTAATTATCCCGTTACACGGCATCGTCCTCATTTTACTTGCTCAGTAGCATGTAATCTTGGAGAAATATTGACTCAATTCACAGTCTCATCGCTATTTCAAGAGCAAATCAAGCACTCACAGTATAGATGAAATAGGAAAATGAGTGCTCATACGGCAGTTTTAAGACCGTGCTTAGTTGTTTTCAAAAGAAAAAAGACTCCCATTTTATGAAGGGAGTCTATTTTTATAGGTTAACTTGTAGATGCCTATTCACTTATTTATCATAATACCATACCCGATCATTTAAACGGAGCTGGTGAGTCTTTTGCTCCTCGACGTCCACAACATAGATTGCCGCAAAGTTGATGAAAAGAGCTCTTGTCCACCTGGGAATAGATAAACCTCCTTGTCCATCAGACTCGTACCTAAGTATTAAATCAGTATAATGATTCCGATTATGAGGGTGAATCTTGAATTTAGGTATCATTAATGGAAGAAACTCAAGGTTTTCGCTATTGTCTTTGCATTTGCATAAAACACTAGCACATCCATTATGGTCAATACAAATCTCTCTAATCACATACCCCCAGCTCCCAAGAACCCTTGATAAAGGATATTCTCTTTGACCATTCCCTCTACCTAAACCGACATGCATTATCGGAAATGCAGGGAACAAGTATTTTGTGTTATCTTCAGGCATGCTATTAGGTTGTATTTATACCTCATGGGTCTTCAAAAAAGTGTTAAAGAAGAATTGTTAGAAGTTTCTATTTAGATGGAGTAGATTTCACCGATCTGAAATCAGTAATCGAAGGTTGATGTACTGACAAATTTCCTTTTACGCTTTTGACTCTTTTTTCCATTCCAAAAATCCAATTGCGGCACATGCAAGAAAGATAGTGCACCCATAGAGCCTTAATTACAAATCCTTCTCTTAGTTCATCCTTCTTTACACCTTCGTTATGCTAAAAACTTTCCATTTGCCATCACCAGTGTAAATCGCCTTTGCTTTCACATAGCAATCTGAAAAGATATTATACTTATCCAAAAATTTTTTATGGACATAATAATCTCCGATAAAAGCGAAATCTGGATCACCATCGTCGTAATGGTTCCGGTATTTTAGTTCCATTTTTCCCTCAATGTCTTTTACCAGATTACTATTGACCTCATCAGTCGCTTCCGCCTTAAGAACTTCAACCACTTTCTTCTCTTGGCCGGGATGTTTCTTATCCTCAATCTTTCGCACGTAGTAGTGGATTTTGATGAAATCTCCAATTGAAGGACGTAATTCTGTTTGGTCATAGTGGAGGATGCCGGAAATTAGTTTTGGCCCTAATACAAAATGGAACAACTGTTTCTGCGTGTTCACATCATCAACGGCAACTATCCTGCATTTAAACTGAGCAAGGCCCTCAGTCTCATCACATTTCGTAATATCTTTAAAGAATAATTTCTTCTCTTCTTTGATCTTCTTTGTAACTTGCCGGAAAGAAACGAAATCACCTTTCTCTAAGGCTTGTTCATCATAATGTTCGTATACGAGGTTTGAGTCGGTTGAATAGATATGGTAGACCTTCTTTTCGGTGTTCACGTGCTGGATGTATCCGTATTTAACGGGAAGGGTTAACCAATCGGCCGCCTCCGAGGGGGCTACAATTAACGGTATATATTTGATGATTGTCTCTGTTTTTGGGGGACGCCACGAATACACATCAGGAATAGTTTTCATCGTCTCGTCCTTATAAAACTTAAACCTCCACACTTGGCCTTCATGGCTATTGCGCAAGATTGGGAATCTCTTCTTGCTTGTGGCAAATTCAATAGTGTCTCCGTCGACAAAGGTCATCATTTCTTTCCCATCTTCATTTTTCCACTTATCTACAAGAACCATATCGGTATATGGAATGTCGGCGTATGCATGCTCTTCAGCAATCGGGATATTCTCCTCATAAAAGGCGGCATTTTTGTCCTTGGCTGGAGTTACAGAAGAGCACTGCCCCAGAAGGGTGTCAACTTCCTCATCGACACGCCAACCCATTCCTGTATAATGTTGCTTGTATTGCTCGAGTTCAACAACAGCATTTTCATATTTCTTGGCTTTGATTAGTTGTCGGGCTAACTCCAACCGAATCTTGCCAATGAAATCTTCATTCTTTTCGAGACTCAGAGCCTTACAAAGAAGAGCCATCTTGACCTCCGTATCCTTCCAGCAATCAGCAAATTCACTCCAGATGTAGTATTTTTCACCCATCTTTAGACACAGGTCCTTATAGATGCTCTTTGCTTTCGCCAGTTGTCCGGCACGCAAATGAAGCAACGCCTTGGATCTAATATTCCAGTCATCATCAGGGAACTTCTCAATAGCAGTACCATAAAGATCAATCAACCATTGCAGATCACCAATCTGTTCATCTGAAAGGCTTTCAATTGCTTCTCGTGCCTTCTTTAAACATTTAACTGCAAGCGGTTTATATATTTCTCCATTATCACCTTTTTCCTCTTTCCAGTCAACATCGCGTAACTTCTCTGGATTCCATTGTCTAAAGAAGTCATAAAAACGCCAAACGTTGTTATCCTTCATAACACGCTCAGCGAGTCCAAGAACTTTGGAATGGGATGATGAAGCGGGTGCTTCAGGGAAGAATGCGAGGTACTCTTCAAATAGATTCCAGGTCAAAGTACTTACCCCGCTTTCTGTGCTATGATACAATTTCCAGAAAAAATGCTCTTTCATCATCTCGATGAATTCATTCTTTCTGCGTGGAAGAAGTTCGACAAACTCCTGGACTTCAGTAAGTGGATAGTCGACGACCGCCCTCGCTATTCTGGACATCAATGAAGGAATAGATTTCCCATCGCTTCCGTGAGAATCGTCAAAATCGCTATCTCTCAGATTATCCGGACCCCAAAGACGGAGGAATGAAACCAATTTGAAATTGTCATCCAGTTTTGAGTAGTTTAGCGCGAAATTCAATATTTGGGAATGAAGATTGGACGGCCGTTCATTTTTGAGGTTGATATAATCACGTAACCGTGTTCGTACCTCTACAGAATTTAGAGTAGAAATATGATCCCTAAGGTAACGGTATATTGTCCAGCCATAACTCTCGTGAGCTTCTTCTGGCAAATGACCATCTACGACGAGTTGGCGCAGAATCTCCCATGCCCGATCATTATCTCCATTCTGACTCAATTCTTTTGCTTCTTGAATCTGCGTAAAGAAAGGATTTACCGTAAGTTTTAACTGTTGTATCTTTTTAACAAGTGTTTCAGCAAATTCATCATACGTAGTATTGAATCTTAACTGTGACAAGTAATCTGAAATTTGGCGAGCACCTACTATATTACCCCGTTGTTGCTCTCTTTTACAGATGTCAATTAGAGTCCAGGCATATGCTTTCCATACGTCTTGGTCTCGATTATCTTGACGCAGCAACTCTTCAGCCTTTTGTCTTGCTTCGTCTAAACGACCTTCCCTCCTGAGGTCATATATTTCGGTAGAGGCGCGAGGCGTGTAATCGTCATCGTTCCAGTCGTTGTACCATGGCATTGCTTATTCCCTCCAAGTTAATGTCCTATTATTGACCGTTTAGTGTTCTTATCTTTCTAATCTCAGTGATAATGTTAGGGTCGGAGATGTCAAAAACCTCGATTTTGTTGATGAAGCCTTTAGTATGATTCTCAAGACTTGTTCCATACCAGAGCCTCAGCATGGCACTCCCGTTCTCGCTGGAAACCTTGCAGATAATTTGGTAATCCTTGCTCGACACAATTTCGAGATTGATACCAAACTCATTTATTTGATCAATAAACGATTGGACTATTTCTGTTATATACTCAGGGCACTCTGCAGTTCCACCCCGAACTTGTTTCAGAGATAAAACTGATTCAATAGCCTCCCTGATCACATTAAAGTCAACTAAGTCATTGGGCTCCATCTTGATTGCGGAAACGCCATAAGAATCTTTCGATCCTTTGTTATGAATGTCAACAATCATTTTTTTCTTAATATCCTGCGGTATAGAGAATAGAGCTTTTGTCAGATAATCACTGCATGGCTTAACCTCTTCCAGGATATAACCCTGGGGCTCAATAATCATTGCCAATTCACAGATTGCAGCAGCCGCGTTAGTGTTTTTCAGTTTGACAATTTCAGCAAAACGAGGTGGAATGGTGTATGAATCGAAAACCAAGATTTGCTTTGAGGTGCTGACACCGGAATCTGTTTCGCTGATTATACAATTCATGAAGGGATGGACGTATTGCGGCTGTGCAATGAAAAAGACACCTGTGGATGTGCTTACCCCGCTATATAGCCATCTGAAGTATGACTCATTGCAGATCCCATCATTTTCGGCGCGGAAACCCTTCAAAATAACACTGTCAAATTCTGAGCCTACTGCTTTGTGGACTGTGATTGCCCATGCATATTTGGCGTATAAGGCGTTAATGAGCGAGTCGTTTTCTCTTGCCTGTCTTTGAATGCCACTCTCATATTTGTCGTAGAATCGCTTTAGCAATGAACGCACAGTCCTAGTTGTTGTGACTTGTTCCCTCTCTTCTTTCTTGACAATGCGATTGTGAATTAAGCTCCCTATCGCAGATTTTTCTTCTTCAGATAGTGCTTGATAGCCGGAATCCTCCATCAATTGCCGGTAATATTCGCTGTCCGTGAAGGGAGAATTCTTTTTCAGTTCGACGATCCTTCTTTCAATAAAAACATTTACTGCTATCTGTTCCTCTTTTGCCAATTCGTCTATGCTCGAAAGGTAATTGTCCAGCACCCAGATTTCTGCGCTTTGTCCGCTCAAGCTAAGGCAGGTTACAGCTATCTTGGTAAAAGACAAAAGAACCGGACGTAGAAATCCTTTGATGGGAATCTCTTCGCTAATGTGTTCCCGTATCTCTTTTACGGTGAAATACATCCCGTTCAAAATGCGTTTTGGATTACCAAATCCAGTTTCGTCAGGGATAAATATATTGTTGTTTGCGATAATTAGGTCACCAGGCGCAAGGTCCTTTCCATTATTCAAACAATGGTTTTTTATCCACAGGTTTGTCTTTAGGCAATCACCCTTTTTGAAGAATAAGACCGCTTTTTGAGGCTCCTGAAGGAAAGGAGAACTGAACCACTCCTTCATCTTTTCTACAATCTCGTCTTTCTCAATCTCCTCAATAGAGCCATCGTCAAAGGAGTAGCTCAACTTGTTAAACAATTGAGCGTCCATGCTTTGGGCTAAACTGCATTTCAACGCCTCTTTGCAAGAGTCTCGTGAATCAATAACTTGTTGATGGTAATAGTGTATAACTCTATCCCCGCATATATCCTTGAGGTTTGCGATGTTTACGGCGGAGTCATCAGATGATCCAAAGGATAGCATATACGGGTCTCCAATGAAAACCACTTTTCTCTTGGATGAAGGATCAGCAAAAGTGATAAAGTCTTCAAGCAAGCGCCCTGAACCGAATCGAAGCAAGTCCGTTTGTGACAGACTCCGACTGACAAGATGCGCGTCATACACAATCAGCAACGCTCGGTCGTCAAGACCAGAATCTGATCTTAAAGGAATAACTTGTAAAGCCCAGTCATCTTTATCCTCCTCTTCCTGATTACTGTCCGTTGTTTCATTTCCCCCATAAATGAATGAATAAAGGCTTATTGCCTCAATTCCGCGAGAGCGGAGCCGGCGACTAATTCGATTAGAATGACACAAACCCTGAACTTCAGGAATCTCATAGTTATCAGCTACTGAGAATAGATACTTAGCCCAATTATCACGCTCGTAAGCATCCATTGAAGTGAGAACCAGAATATCATTGCCTTCAGCCTGCATGAAGGTGTCAATCGAGGATTTTGCCTCCTCGCCAACAATGATGTCCTTCTTATGAATAATCTCGGTCTCAATAGTATACTCTTGAACATATTCGTCGGCGGGGAAAATACTCCTTACCGCCTTCTCAATATCCTCATCATATGCATTGTCATTATTCAAGTCATAAAGCAACGCGCCGATCTCAGACTCTTGAGCAATTTTGTAGTATGGGTATTTCCCAGGGACCTTGTTTGTTAACTCAAGCGGGCCGGAAAAGATGTTGGCAATACAAACTCGAGAGGGGTTTATTTTCTGTTTAAGAATTAGATTATGCTCAACTATCTCCCGGAAGGCGTTTCGATAAGATGCAAGCTGAAGGAATGGATTCAAGAAATGAGCACCAGCTTTTACCTCGATGGCTTGATGGTCAGATGCCTTCTCTGCATACCAAGGATAACTTTTGAATTCATCATCACCCCTGGGAAGTATCAATTGCCCAGAATAGTCCTTAAAGTCAATGATTACAACCCCGTGGTTATAGAACAAAATCGCATCTGCCCGGAATCGTCTGTAATTCTCGTTAAAGGGATTACCAACAAGGATACCGTCAAATCCATGTTCCTTGAATACGACATCTATAATCCTAACAACGCGTCGGAATTGTTCATTCTCGTGGGTTTTAGCGGTTTGATGAAGAATCGTTAATGCCATAATTCTATGATCAAGTAAGATTAACTGAAAATAATCATCTTTAACAAAGATAGTAAAATGATGCCAACAAATGTGGTTCCCTAAATAGAGATTAAGAATGCGTTTGAAACAATAGCCCTCGATTACCCTTCTAGTTTTTCGAGACTATTCTCTTTCCCTATTCGTTTTGAGTAAAAGAAAGAAGAGCCCAGTACTGGGCTCTCCTTTTTCTTTATAGCGCTTTCGCTTCACTAGCCAATACTTCATAGATAGTCTGCTCTATACCATTAGCATCCGTGTATCGATTGGCTCTCAAACGACCGATGACGTGTACCTTGGATCCTTTGCTGATCTCCGGGCTATTCCAGGCAACGACACGATGCCATGTTGTCTCGATGAGCGGTGTACCCCTCAAACTCCCCAGCCAGTTTATTGTGATTGGTTGGCATATTTGATAATTTTGTGTTGTTAAAGGCAATTTGTTATGAACACCCGTTTTATTCTTTCGTTTGCACTTTCCTTGTCGTTAATGGTTCTGCCTTCCTGCGATAAGGCGCTTCAACCGGAGTCTGAACGTCAGCCGGATTTGTATTCTTCGGCTTTTGATTTCGAATATAAGGTGTCGTCTGTCTTTCCTGAGTATCAGTACCTGGTCCCCGTCGCCCATAATACCATTTCAAGAGAAGATGTCCTCAAAAAGGTATGTGGTGAAGGCTGGAAAACCACAGCCCTCTATCAGATCAATATGGGTAAGAAAGTGATTAAAGAGTATGTACTGGTGGACGGAGCTGCGATTTCATCAGCCAAGAATGAAACCCATCCCAACTGCCTTGTGTTTTCTGCAGACGGCCAATCGGTTTCTTTCTACGAAGGCTGGTGGAGGAGCGAACCCGGCCAATACGAGACGGACCCTTTCACCTATGATGCCACGAACAACGCCATAATATTGCCCTCTTGGTTTAGCTCCTGGGACGGAAATGGGCGCTTGATTTCCCTGTCGAAGAATACAATGGTCTGCGTTTGCACGCATGGCGTAGATTATACAGGAGAGGAAATCATCTATTTGGAAGTCCTCCAGCGCGTTTCCGATGCCGAACGCCGGTCTTGGGTGAAAAATTGCACCCGATATGGTATACGCGTGTAGAAAACTCCCCCAGCCAGACCTTTCTGAACAATAACCAGCAGGAGGTCGCTGGTTAAGGAATCTATGTGTTTTTTGTGTCAGATAAAGAACTGACTATCTTTGTTTGTTAGTTAAACCGGAATGAGTATGGATAGGCTGAAACTTCTTCGAATTCTTTTTGTTCTCTCCATTGTGCTAGCAGTGTTATTTGGCATTGGACTTCTTGTCCCAGACATGAAGGACAATCAACTTGGCAGAATAGGACTGTGGTGTGGTTTAATCTCACAGTTCCTCCTCGCAGCGTCAATGTTTCTTGAGATTAAAAGGAATAAAAAGGGACAAGACAGTTAAATTCGAATTGATCGGTCTTCCGTGTGTGATTTGGCTGTTTTTACACACCAAACTCCTCGGGTGATGTGCAGGAAAATGGTACCTTTGTCAACATGGGCAAGACCTTTCATTCGAAGTATGAATTCAAGAAGTTGGTGAAGGACCTGAGTGTCAGGGCCGCGAAAGCAAAGGCGTCCAGGCATCCGGGAGGCACACGCGCAAAGGGCTTGAGGAAGCAGTCTCTGGATAAGATCCATATCTCAGACGACAGGAACCGGTTCGGAGATGCCTATGAGAAGAGTTCCCGGATGAGACGGATCCGGCGGTATGTCAAGCATGCTGCCAGGCAGGAAAAACAATAATCCCCCCGTCAGAACCGAACAGTCCGGACAGTTCCGGGCCCCATGCAGGTATTCATCTTAACGGAACGGCTTCCGCAGCGGAAGCGGTCGACCGCGACCGTTCCTTCAATGACCTGAAGGGTCGCGCCGGATGCCGTGACGGTCACCGTACCCCAGGCGGAACCATTGCTCCAGAACCAGGTGCCGGGCCGCGAAGTGATGCAGAACTCTTTGTTGACCGCCGAATAGTGGAATCCGCTCAGAGCGAGGACGGCAGACCAGGATGCCATCGAACGGGCATAATGATGGCCGCATTCCGGCTCGTCGAAGGGATTGCGGCGGGCACCGTCGAAGCGTTCGCGGATGGCTTCGATGCAACGGAGGCCCTCTCTTTCCAGACCTTCGTAAATCATCTCCGTCGCAGCGCAATATTCAAACCCGGTCATCGCCTCCGAGAAATAAGGGAAAGGCACTTCCAGACGCCCCTTGGGCCAAGAGGCCATCAGCAGGCAGGATTCGTGCCCCAGGACATAGGAACGCATATTGTTGAAGCAGGCGCTGACGTCTTCGACAAAATTGTACTTCATTACGCTTTCCATCGTCTTGCGGATGTGGGTGCGGTCTCCCAGATAGCCCAGGCCGCAGATGTGAGCCATATACTGTCCGACCAGCTGGTCGACCAGGCAGCCGCTGCCAAGCTGGTAAGGAGGGATGCGGTCCGATCCCTCCGGCAGGAAATGGAAGGTCTCGGGATCCGTAATCATATGCTCGTAGTATTCACCGTTGAACAGATGGGCGTCCATCCACACGCTTCCGGCCTCAAACAGGCGGCGACACTTCCTGGCGAAGGCCCTGTCGCCCATCGCAGATGCCATTTCCTCCGCAGCGCGGAGAGCTCCCATATACCAGAATCCCATCTGTGGGTTGGGGCCGAAATAGCTGACATCCATCGTGTTGTGCTGGCTTCCTTCCATTACGCCGTCGCAGTCACCGTCCCAGCCTTTCTCAACCCAGGCGAAGGACAGGGCCTGCTTGCATGCCGGCCAATACCGCTCCAGGAAGGCCTTGTCGCCGCAGAGCTGCCATTCCCGATACAACTTCATGATGCACCCCATCTGACCATCCGCCGCAGTCTGATTCGGATCCGGTGCCGTGCCCAGGGGCAGATTGGCCCGGAAATCCATCGCGCCGTCGGGCGATAGGGCGTAGCCGAATTCAACGTCTCGCATCGTACGGGCGAGATCGCCGAACAGGAAAGGCGTGGCCACCTCATAATTCCAGACGTGCGTGCAGGAGCCGGCGCAAGATCCGTAGCGGTCCATCACGCCCTCCCAGCCCATCATATGCCCATCCGCAATCCGAAATACGGTCTGCGAGCGGAGGACGTTGAGGTTGAACAGGGCAGCCTCCTTGACCGCGTCGGGCAGGTCGGAGGAAAGGAAGGCGTTCACGAATGAAAGCGTACGCGATTCCCATTCCCCGATGCGGGGGATGAAGGCAAGGGCCGAGTCCCAGGAGTCGGGATAGCGTGTGCTGTAATAGTTGCCCACGACCTCCTGCGCCCAGGCCTTGCGGTTGGGGAAGTTCCAGGTCAGGTAGAAGTTAAAGCAGGCCGTCTCACCCGGTCTCAGGGTCTTTTTGGCGGCAAGCGCACCCATCGGGTCCGGATCTTTGCCGACAGAATGCTGCGCGGACGCTTCGGGATTGGCGATCAGGCCGTCGTCGCTGAAATCGTCCCAGAAGTTCAAGATGGCGTTCGCCCACCGGTTGTCCGTGGTGAAAGTGCGGTAACTGACAGTCGCATCAGCGTCGGTGGAGAGGCAGAAATTGCCCCAAGCCTTGTCAGACGGATCGACGCCCCGTGTGTCGAAACGGATGCCTTTGACCCTCCCCTGTTCCTTGTATTCATTGAAGTTATCCTTGGCCCCGACGGGAATGCGGTCGCCCTTCCAGTTGCTCGTGTAGTCCTGCCCGTCCTTGCCGATAAAGTTGCGGATCACACCGCAGACAGCCACGTCCAGGTCTACCCCGGAACGATTGGTCACCTCATAGGACAATACGGCCAGGGGCAACCCGCTGGTTTCAGAATCACCGGGAATAAGCGGATTGAAGCCTTTGATCCGGACGGTGACGGGCATCGCAGTGTCGGCGAGGTTCACTTGCCCGAAAGGGTATGCGGCATCAAATGAGGCATCATCGAAGCGAGGCATTCCGTGGTGGTTGACAGGACGCCCTTCATAATGGAGATACTCCTGGGGATAAAGAGGCCCGGAGAGCAGCCGCGTCTGCGCACCGTTTGTCTCTGAACGTGTATAGATGGCGAAGAACGGGGCATCGTTGCCGGGAGGGACCGTGCCGTTGCCCTTGCCGGGGACGTTCATGATCTCCCAATCCCGCAACTCTCCGCGGCCGCCGAGCGACACCGTCCCGGTGCCGATACCGCCGATCGGCAGGGCGACCTGAGCCAGATGGGCGGCATCATAGTGACGGAACACCGGCCATTCCTGAGGCGTCCAAGCCCCGGCCCTCGCAAGAAATCCCATCTCCGCCGCAGCGAGGACCGACAGGATCAATGCCAATCGTTTCATATCAATATCGATCCTTTTTTATTCGACTTTTCTATTTCAAGTATTTCTCGTAAACCCGGTCGGTCGGGACGGTCGTGTCCTGGATGAAGAGGTTCGTGAAGGTACCGAGACCGCCTTCTTCGGCCACATCCAGTACGATGTTTTCTGTGGCGGCGCTGCTTTTGATCATGCCGACAGTCATGTTGGAGACGACGGCGTTGAACTTGCCCGTTGACTTGAAGGCCGTATGGCGTCCTTCTTTGCTCGAGTACCACCAGCAGAAGCAGTCGGAATAGACTACGTGCCCGCCCTTTGTCTGAAAGCCGATGGCGAACTGGTCACTGTAGCAGTAACTGTAGAAGTTATTATTGGACTCATCCAGGAATCCGCAGCTTGTAGCATATTCCCCGGATTCATATCCCGAGCTTGTGTACAGGGGGTGGATGTTCCGGAGACTGTTGCCTCCCGAGCGGAGCTTGAACCCGCAGTGCACGGCCGCGATCCGCATATTTGAGAAGGTGTTGTCGTATCCGATCACAAGCACGCCGATGCTGTCATCCGCCTTGTTGCCTACGATATTCACATCATGGATGTCGCAGTCCGAGGACCCGTTGTTGGCACCACGCTTAATCAGAATGCCGATCTTGACATTCTTCATCGAGCTGTTGCGGATGACCGTTTCCCTTCCACTGTCGACGGATACCCCGACCGCTTTGCCATTCCCGTCTATGATGCCACCGTCAAGGTAGTAGTTGCTCCCGTTGATGTATATACTGTTATAGGGATCTTTCCCTCCCAATCGGATCATCGCCTCCTCATGAGACCAGCCATCCATTGCCTTGATCGTCGCATAGTTAGATAGCTGGAGGGAAACGCTTTTCGTCGGGTCCGCCGGAGTGCAGATGGGCTTGGATATCAAATAAACCCCATCGGGGAAGTACAGGGTCCGGTTGGGATTACTGTCGATAATCTTCTGTATGGCAGCACTTACATCCTTCTTCCCGTCAGCCTTGAGGTAATCTGTGACAATTACATAACCTTTGTGCTTAGCAGACTGCCCCACAGCCAAGGAAGAAAGGCAAAGGCTCGCGATAATGACAAGGATAGTTCTCGATCTCATAACACGATGAATCTATCCCTTTTTAGCAGCTTCAGCCTCCGCTTTAGCCTTTGCTGCGGCTTTGGCGGCCAATTCGGCAATCCTTTTCTCGGTCTCCTTCTTTTGTTTCTCGATATATTGGGTGCTGAAGTCGACCTTCAGTTCCAGCCACAACGGCATGTGGTCGGACATCTCGTCGATCCTGTAAGTATCATGGAAGTAGGTCTGGGCTTCCTCCCCCGTCCGCTGCACTTTCACCTTCATCTTTTTCCCCGGCTTATCCGGATTCGGAACGGAAACCTCTTTCATCATATAAGGAAGATACTCCTGATAGTCTTCGTCCCGGTAGACGGACTTGGTGAAATCAAACGCCCCGGAACGGACCTTAACCTCATCGAAGACCTCGATATTTTCCTCCAATTTGAGGTTGAATGCGATCTGGTCATAGTGCTTCACTTCCGCGCCGAAATTCGTCGGATGCTTCTTGATGGCCTGAGGAATGCGGAATCCGCTGTCTTCCAATGCCTTCATATATCTGTCACCTACGCTGGGGATGTTAAAGTCACCCAAGATGATATAGCTGGCCTGCTCTTTTTCCGCACGTCCGGAGAGAAAACCGCCGATTGCCTTGATCTCAGCCTCCCTCCGTTTCCTGTCCTCCGTTTTCTTCCCATAATAAATATGGACGGTAGCGAGATTGAACTTGAACCAGCCGGCCTGGAAGGAGACGCAGAAGGGGGTACGCGCGAACTGCATCCCCTGGATAATCTCCGTATGGGGTAGAACGATCTCTCCTGCGATATTCTTGAAACTGACCTTGTTGGTATCATAAAGGAAAGCGATGCGCTCACCATTGCCTCCATCCTCTTCAGCCGACACATCCGTGGCAATGTATGCCCAATTCTTCCCAAGGATATCCATCACCTCCTTCAGTCCTTTCATCTCTTCCTTGACTTCCTGGACGGCGATCAGATCGAATCGACTGAGAATCTCAGCGATGTACATGTAACTCTCCTTCTCACGGTTGTCAGTGAACTGGCGGATGTTCCAGGTCGCAAGGAGAAGCGTGTTTTCAGCAGTTTTTCCGGGGATCTCGGCATCGAGCTGTTCGCGCAGTTTAGTCAGATGATTGATCGTACGCAAACACTCCTCCGGATTGGATTTGAGGATTCTTTTGAGGTAAGTGTAAAGCATGGCTTATATCTTTTTGAGTGTGGTGACAAGCGTAAGCTCCGCATTCTTCGGGAGGTCGAACTCGTAGCCGACGATATAGGAATCCTCGACCAGTTTCACGAAATCTTTGCCATCCAGGCCCATGGAGGCAGCGTCCGTAGGCCAGCTGGTATAAGTAACCTTTGCTCCGGAGGCTTCCAGCTTCATCTTGACATCGCCTTGCGAAAGGATGATGCCCTCCGGGGTGATTTCCGGTTTACCGTAGGTGAGCAGGGTCCAGCGGATATGGGCGGGCTTGGCTCCGGCCTTGAGCGCATCCTTCACCTCGAGATAGGATTTGTCAATGATGGACGCGGTCCGGACAGCGGAAGCGACCTGACCGGAATAGACCGGCGTGATATCCACTGTGGCCCCCATCACGCCATCCTGCTCGATGGCTTCGGTAATCTCACAGAAGCCTTTCACGTCAAACTTGCTGTCATTGACCGTGATGGTATTGTGCTGCTTGTTGTTGTAGGCGAACAAGTCCCAGCGCTGGGAGGTCTGGCTCATATCCCAAAGGCCGCCTTCGCCCCGGCCCTGCTCGATGAAGAACTTCTCCAAGAGCGAATAGGAAGGCTGGCCGTAATCGGATGCCCAGCGGTAACCATAGGCATCGAAGACAAAGGATCCCGCATCCATGTGCGCATGGGGGCCACCGGCCCTGCCGCCCTTGATACCCAGATAGAGGTCCTTCTCATCCCAGCCGGTACGCATCATGGCGACGGGAGTGGTACCGTGGCCGACGTAGACATTCTCCGTCGGAGTGGGGATTTCGGAGAAAGAAGCCTTGGCTGCGCAGGTCAGCGCCAGGAAAAGGGTGCGGCTGCCGACATATCTCTGATTCTCCAGGGCAGGCTGCTCGAAGAAGAGGATTTCCGGCTTGTTGAAACGACTGGCGAAGAACCAGACGGCCGGATTGCCGCCGAGACCCTTTCCGCAGTCGGAATAGTTGAAGCGCTGGAGGGTGTTGCCGATCGTGTGCATCTCATAGTCTCCGGTCTTGTCGAATCCCTGGGCCTGGCAGATGCCGAAATCGCTGCCCAGCGTGCTCTCAAGCGCGGAAATCATGATGCACTGGAATTCGGTCCCATACTCCCAGTAGGTGGAACCTTCCGGGAAAGCGCCATCGGGATAATAGCAGAAGCGGAGGGCTCCCTTGTTGCTCTCGATGGATTTGGCGACCATGGCCCTGCACATCTCCGGATCTGTCTCCCAGATGGTCAGGGCGCCGGAAATCAGACCGGCGTTGCAGACCTGGTTCCAGTTGTTCGTGCCCTTGTAGAACCACTTCCCTTCCGCCGTCTCGAACGCATATTTGACGAGCGTTTCCTCGATCAGTTTCCTGGTCTCCGGACTAAGGGCCTTGTATAGCCAGTCATAGCCGATAGACACGGCCAGACTCATTTCACCGGTATCCAGGAAATGGGAAGGGTTCCAGTCCGGGAAATGGCATACGTCGATGATATCTTTCTCGGCGTGCTCGAGATAACGCTTGTCTCCCGTCATGTTGTAGGCATAGGCGGCGGATGCGATCCGGGTGATGGCGGCACGCGAGACATGGAGGATACGCTTGTTGCTCTCGTCTTTCTTATAGACGAGCGGATTCTCGGCAAGGCCGTATTTCTCGGCCTGAGCCATCATCTGTCCGTGCAGGTTGGCAAGCAGCGGGTTCTTCTTAACGGATTTGCGGATGGACTTGAAATCTTTTGCATTCAAGAAGAGCCGGGGATGGTTCCGGGCCGTGAGGACGGAAAAGTCTGCCTCTTCAAAGGTCTGCGCAGGCGCAGCGGCCTTGTTTCCGGATCCGTTGCATCCGACCAGGAAGAATACAGAGACGACAAAGCATGAGAATAATCTGAAAAGTTTCATAGTATTGTTGTTTTAGTTGTGATCAGTCTTTTTCAGCAAGCACTCCAATTTATCCAAGATATATGCTTCCGCATCCGCCGTCACCGGGCTTGAGCGGACCTCATAGATATCTGTTTCATAGGCAGTGCGTGTGCCGATGTAGAATGGGCCGTAATCCCCATACGCCGCCATAGCCACATGCTGTCGCGGGCGCATCTTCTTAGCCGCCAGCTGGTACTCCACAAAAAGTTCCCCGGGCATGAAAAGCACCCGGATATCATTGACTGCCAGGCAGGCGGCATTGATCGTATGTCCTTCATTGCGACGGCGGTACCAGCCCAGCGTCCCGGCGCTGTTGGTCAGAGGGGCGCGGGCCATCGTGACCAGCGAATCCTCCAGGACGGCGACCTTTTCATCGGCAGGCAGAAGCATGGGCTCAGTCTCCCAGTCCATAGACACGATCTCCGAACGTTTCGTGCGCCGCCAGGCTTTGCGCATGGCCCTTTCCAGCCGCTTCGCCATGATACGGCGCATCTTGTGGCTGCCGTCATTGTACTTCCCCGCTGCGACATTGCCTCCGGCACCGTTGAAATGGATGTGAAGTACATCCGGATCAGCGAGGTCCATCATCATCCGCGCCACGCCCGGAAAGTCCGGATTGGCCGTCCTGGTGCGGTAAAAACTCTGCGGATGGGTCGCATAGAAACTCAGGGCAGCCAGCGGCTCGTCCCCGTCCCAGAAACTGACCATGGACAGTTGGGGGTCGACCAAGCCCCTTGGGAGTCCCTGATACTCAGGACGTTTCTCCGAAGAATAGCGAGTGCCGATGCTCCCGTCCCGCAGGCGCACGGCGCGGTTCGATGCGACCCGGTGCACGCGGGCGCTGCCGAACCCGACCGCCGTCACGGGACGGGCCTGGTCGAGGGTAGCGGCAATCCGTTCTGCCAGGGTCGCGATCACCTGGCGCTGGAAACTCCCCTCGAAAGGACCGGGATCGATTCCCTTTTCGATGCAAATCTTTTCAGAAGTAAAGTCGCAGATCGGTGCGTCGTGCTGATGGACCGTATGAACCTCAACGCGGTCCGGTGTCGTGCCGGCAGCTGCCGCCAGGGCCTCCTTGAAGGCATCCTGGCTCTCATTGGCAATGCCGATCCAGTCCACGGCGCAAAGGACGATGGGATCTCCTGCGCCAAACAACACGATGCCCCGCGCCCGCAGCGACAGGTCCCAGGAGGCCTCCATCCGCTGATAAGTCAGTTCACTGCCGACAGACGGCGTGGCATCCACGTCGAAGGTCAGGAGTTTGAGCCCGACCAGGGCTGCGATCAGAAAAGTGTTCATATCCCGTCAGATTTCGAGTCCGCGCAACTGCTCCCGGTTCTCATACACCTTGATGATTGCATTGTACAGGTCGTCCATGTCCTTCTTGCCGGCAAGCAAGGGTCCGCCGGCCCAGAGCATCACCATGTGGTCGCAGACCCAGTCTACGCCGGGCAGGTAGAGTTCATCCTTGAACTGCTCCAGCCGGGCGGGGGTGTACATCGCACGGTACTCGCGGCGCGCGAGGATATTGTCGGTCCAGGGCTCCTTGTGCAGACCGTTTTTGATGTAGGGGCTGAGTTTGATACCCTCCGCGGCGACGGCCTTGAGGAAAGCATCGCGGGAAATGCCGTCCCAATGCTCGTCACGGAACGACCAGGTATAAAGATAGAAAGAGCCATGCTCGCCTCCCTCATAAAGTTTCTGGGGCACGAGGGGCTCAAATCCTTCAAACTTCTTATAGAGATAGCGGGCGTTCTCATTGCGTTTCGCATTCTGCTCCAGAGCCAGTTCGAGGTGGCCCAGCAGGATGGCGCCTTCGAGCTCGTTCATCCGGTACTTGGGCCCGATGGTGACGGAGCGGCCCAGGCGGTCCGTGCCATGGTTTTGGACGGTATAGCAATCCTCCAACAGTTTCGGGTTATTGCTCACGATGCCGCCGCCTTCACCGCAGGCGAGCACCTTCGAGGATTGGAAACTGAAGCAACCCGCGTCCCCGATGGTACCGCATTTCCGGCCGCGATATTCGGCCAGATGAGCCTGGCAGGCGTCTTCTATCACTTTGAGGTTGTGGCGCTTGGCGATATCCATGATCCTATCCATCTCGCAGGCCTGACCCATGATGTGGATGGGCATGATGGCTTTGGTATGGCGGGTGATCTTTCGCTCGACATCCGCGGGATCGATCTGGAAAGAATACTTGTCGATGTCGGCCAGCACGGGAAGGGCCCGGGCGCTGAGGATGCTCGCTACCGTGCCCATGTCGGTGTAGGGTGAAGTGATGACTTCGTCGCCGGGCCCGATCCCCAGCGCCTCGACCACCGTATGGAGGGCCTGGGTGCCG
>JAEEGF010113217.1_pt1 | contig 24226 bp, 20 predicted proteins | sample 9134171 | NCBI WGS metagenome assembly JAEEGF01 (sample SAMN16246542, study PRJNA631951) | gut metagenome | biome: gut microbiome; feature: rumen; material: AP-attached | host: Bos | place: Iran: Karaj | collected 2018-10
AACTTCTTTGCGCCCGGCTTCTTGACCATGATCTGGTACCCTTGCGCCTTCTTTGTCTTTGCGATGGTCAGCGTAACACTCGTGCCGTCGTCATTTGCTTTTGCCGTAACCTTTGCCTTTGCGGGCTTGGTCGCCGCCTGTGCCTTCTCTCCGCCAAGCGCAGCAAACATGCCCACCGTCATTGCCAGCATCAGAAATGCCGCGATGATAACCTTGATCCTTTTCATGTAAACCTCCTGTATTGTATATATTGATAAGCTGACCGCTGTCACTCAACGATCCTGTACACTTCGATCCAATCGTCGGTGTAATTCACTGTCAGTTCATTGCCGGAAAACTCCAATTCAGCTTCCCATGCGTCATAGCCGTCGTAATCAAAAATATCCGCAATGCACCTGACGTCTTCCCTGTTCCTTATCTCGTTTGTGCCGCTCGTAAAATCAACGGGCGACATTACATGGGGGCCAAGGTTCAGCCAGGTAATATTGAGCATGAAGGAGTAGATCTCAATCTCAAGTTTGGCAGCACCGTTTACAAAGCTTGCGGCACGTTTATCCGATGTATCGGTAACCTCACTGCGTTTGAGCCCGTTCTGCGATACCAGCTCATAGATCCTGACAGTGCTGTCCGTGTCAATGTCCGTCCAAACAGGCGTAGGCGTGACTTCATATTCCGTCCAGTACTCATCGACGAAATAATAGGTCGAGGGACTTTCATCCTCCAGAGGATCCTCACCATCATAACTGTACCAGATCTGGATCAGTTCCGGTGTAAAGTCGATGTAGCAATATTCCACGTTGACCTGTTCGGCATAATACTGCACGAAATAATAACCGTCCGGGAAATCCATGGAAGCAGTGTCAAACTTGCCGCCGGTGTAAATGTCGCTTTCCTGAAACTGCCAGTCTGCGTAGCCGTTCCCGAAATCGAATTCAATGACAAGATACGGATTTGAATAAGGGCTGTTATTCGTATAGGTCCTGCGGCACTTTTGGGCCATCACCTTATCACCCGGATCGGCGGGTGCCGAGGTTACGGAAGATGAGCCGCCTTTTGATGACGTATCATCTTTTGAAGAAGTATCGTCTTTTGAGGCCGTATCATCTTTCGCCGGCGAATCCGTGATCTTTAAAAGGTCTTTAAGCCCCTTCGCAGGGTCATCTTTCGACTGATCATCCTTTGAAGAATCCGCCTTTGAATCGTCATCCTTTGCGGCAGACGAGGTCTTTTTATCGGATCCGTCCTTTGAAGAACTCTTGGTTCCCGATGACGAACCGCTGCTGCAGCCCACCGTCATAACGGCGAGCAGCAGGACTACAAGCAGTGAGACTATTCTTTTCATTGTGTTTTCTCCGTATCCCAAGCCTTAAGGCAGGTATTATCATTCGATCAATTCATAACTGATCGAACCAAATTCATCACATATAAGTTTGATAAAGATGGAGTCGCCCCATAACTCTGGATCCAGATTGTACTTCGTTGTATAGTACTTATAGTCATAAAAGTCCAGATGAATACCATCCTTTTCGTAAACAAGATGCCATTCCTGAACAATATTCTTTCCTTCATATTCATCGAAATACTCATTGTACTTGACATCTTTTTCAGAAATCTCGATATCCTTGCCGTACTCGACCGATTCATAGTACTTTACCGTCTTGTTGTTATCATAATCAACCTTGGTATGCTCTTCAACATTCACGATATCCTTAAGAACATATCCGTTGTCTGTTTTAGCGAATTCCCACGTGCCAAGCGGGCCGTCCCAAGAAAACCATTCCCCGGGTATCATAAACTGATACTTACCGACAAAAGTGTCCAGAGTCACTCCGTCTACGTTTGAAGTGTCCGAACCGGTATCATCGTCTTTCTTATCATCCTTCTTGTCATCTGAAGCAGGCTTCTCAACCTTCACCTTTGCGACCTTGCTGTACTTGCCCCAGACGGTCTTCTTGCCGTTCTTCAGGTAAGCGCGAACCTTGAACTGGTACTCGCCCTCTGTCAGCTTCTTCGCGGTATAAGTCCTCTTCGCTGTTCCGTCTTCGCTGATCGTAGCAAGCTTTGTAAACTTCTTTGCTCCGGGCTTCTTGACCATGATCTTGTAACCCTGCGCGTTTTTCGTCTTCGCGATGGTCAGCGTAACGCTCGTGCCGTCGTCATTTGCTTTTGCCGTAACCTTTGCCTTCGCGGGCTTGGTGGCCGCGTGGGCGCTGCGCGCCGGGAAGAGCCCCGCGATCAGCATCAGGACAAGTGCCATTACTGTAACCTTTTTCAATACCTTCATTTGATTCCCTCCTTTTTACTTGTGGAAAACAGCTTCTATCATATTTCCGTTGCTGATATCGACTTTTACAACCTTAATCGTTCCGTCGGTATTAAAAGTAACCTGATATGTAGTCGGAGTATCATTGTAAGCATGGCATTCAACGTAAATAGATCCGTCGCTCTGCTTCGTAATAGTCGCATAATCTTCGCTGACCACGCCCATGTACCGCTGCCAATTCCAGTACGTATCCTCAAAATCCTTATACGGTGCATAAGACGCATAATACTTTATCTTGAATAGTTCATACCAGTTTTCAGCATCGTTATAACTGAATTTCATAGATCCGCCGTCATCCGTAACATATTCTCCGACGAAGTCTGCAAGGGTCAGATCGGTCTTGACCGGGACAGGCTTATCCTTCTCTTTATCTTTGTCATTATCTGCCGGCTTAGTCTCAGACTTATCCGAAAACTTTAATTCTCCATAGATTTTCAATCCGGAGTTTTCGTCGTTATCGCCATCTTTATAGATAATTTCGTAATACGTACAATTCAGGATATCCGAAAAGGCTTCTTTTCCAACTTCATCACGGGGAATACTTAATGTCAACTTACCCGCCTCTCTTGTAAAATCATCTGCATTTCCACTGTAAAGAGAACCCACTACTCCGATATGTGTAACTCCGAATGCTATCCGGCCAACTCCAATTTCATATCCGCCTTCACGATCGTCATTGTAATAGAGTCTGATCCAAACCTGTCTTCTGTCAGCATTTAGATTGTCAACGATCGGATCTGTCAAGGTAACCGTGATCTTGCTGCTAGTCTTTTCCGCACTCAGACCGGAAGCAACTTCCTTAGATACGACCTTCACCTTGGCTACCTTGCTGTACTTGCCCCAAACGGTCTTCTTCCCGTTCTTCAGATAAGCGCGTACCTTGAACTGGTACTCGCCCTCTGTCAGCTTCTCCGCGGTATAAGTCCTCTTCGCGGTTCCGTCTTCACTGATCGTTGCAAGCTTGGTAAACTTCTTTGCGCCCGGCTTCTTGACCATGATCTGGTACCCTTGCGCTTTCTTTGTCTTTGCGATAGTCAGCGTAACGCTCGTGCCGTCGTCATTTGCCTTTGCTGTAACCTTTGCCTTTGCGGGCTTGGTCGCCGCCTGTGCCTTCTCTCCTCCGAGAGCGGCAAACATGCCGACTGTAAGAGCCAGCGTTAATAATGCTGCGATGATAAGTCTTATTCTTTTCATGCGTAAACCTCCGATATCAATTTCTACGTACCCTTCTATGGTGCCTGTCACCGACTGTGCCGCTGACAGGTCCTCGACAGGCGTATTTACTTCACCTGTATCGGTGCGGACCACTCGCTGTAAAGTGTGGTCTTGCCGACCTTCTTGTATGTGCGGACCTTGATGTACATGCCGCTCTTGAGTTTCGTCACCTTCGCCTTTGTGTCGGTTCCGGAATAAAGCTTCTTGAACCCCTTGTTCTTCTTCGAAGAATAATAGATCTGGTAGCCGTCGGCCTGTTTGTTGTCATTCAGGACGATCGTGCTCTCCTTCTTGCCGATCTTGACGCTCTTTACATCGGTACGGACAGGGATAATGCTGAAACTGTCGGTAATGGTTCCCGCATAGTCACCGATACCCGTAAGAGTAAGTGTCGCTGCACCGATCTCGGTATTGTCCTTAGCTTCTACTTTGTAATCCTTATCCTCCTCAAGCAGAGTCTTGCCATCCAACAGGTAAAGGTAAGGAACACGCGCTGTGCCGGTATAGATCAGTTCTTTTACGGGAATCGTGAGCTTGCAGTCTGCAAGGTTTTTCTTGTCGGACTCACCGCCGCCTACGATCAGGCGGACTTTGAAAGGAACCTCCTTGCAGGAGAACACCGTCGTTCCTTCGCCCAGGATCTCAAACATATTACCATTGTTGTTCAACCTTTTTACATTTGTTCCTTCGAAAGCTGTTTCGGGATCGGCATTCATAAATGACTGGAACTGGCTCCGCGGAGCCGCTGTGGGAGCATATACATTTACATACTCCAGCTTAGGGCAGTTTGCTATTTCCTCGTTCTGGACTTTTCCACCGTTTCCCATAAGCGGAAGGCAAAGGTAATCTGTCGCCCAATCGCCTTCGTAGATATTTATTTCCTTAAGTTTCGGACAATCACCGATTCTGCCGAGATTAAAGAAGTTCATTTTTCTGTCAATTACAATATCGAGCTTCTCAAGCTCGGGACTCTCATTAAAAAAGTTATCCGGATCTCTTTGTCCATATCCGTCTGTCATAACAAGCTTTAAATATTTAATTCCGGAATTTTTGAGTAATCTGTCATTCGATCCGTATGTATCCCATCCGTAGTTCAGTTCCAGAGACTGTAATGAAGTGCAGCCTACAAAAGCTTCATCTCCCAAACCTAATTTCCTGACACTGTCCAGTTTGGGCCACTTCTCTTTTCTCCACTTCTGAGCATCGCCTTCAAACACAACGCTTTCCAGATTAGTGCAGTTCTTAAACGCTCTCGATCTGATGCCATATACGGACGCAGGTATGGTAACAGACTTTAGGGTTGTATTGTCCATAAATGCTTTAGAATCTATCAAGGTGATCGGAATGTCATTATAATACTCGGGAATGACAAGATCGGCAGGCAGCTTGTCTGTACAGCCGATGACGTAATACACATTTCCGGTTATCTGATCGTAAACTTCCTCAAGGATCAGTCCTCCGGGAGTGGTCACCTTCTTGTTTTCCGCCTGCACCTTCGTTCCGGTTCCGAACAGAGCCGCAAGTACAAATGCAGCAAGCAGAACTGCTGCCAGTTTGATCAATTTGTTCACAGTTTTCATATTCAGCCCTCCAATACGATTACTTTACCTTCACCGGTGTCGACCACTCGCTGTAATAAGTCTTCTTGCCGACCTTCTTATATGTCCTGATCTTGATAAACATGCCGCTCTTTACGGTCTTGGTTTCGAGCGAAGTGTCCGTGCCCGAGTAGAGCTTCTTGTAGCCCTTTGATTTTTTTGTCGAGTAATAAACCTGATAGCCGTCGGCGCCCTTGAATATATTCCATTCAAGCTTCGCGGTTTTCTTTGCGATCACGGCTTTCTTCAGGTATACGGGAACCAGATCGGGTCCGATGTAGTAGTCCGCTGAGATTGAGCCTGTGTAATCGCCCTTGCCCGTAAATGTGATCTTCGCGGCTCCTACGGCCTTATTGTCCTCGCATTTAACCGTGTAATCGGTATCTTCGACAAGGAGTGTGTCGCCGTAGGTAAGCTGTGCGTAAGGTGTGATCTCCTCACCGGTATATACGAATGTATCAGCGGGAAGGGTGACTTTTGCGTCCTTCAGGTCTTTCTTCTGTGAATTGCCTTCTCCGACTACCAGTCTGATCCTGATCTTTGTCTCGGGGCATGAGAAAACTGCCGTGCCCTCTTCTTCTACTACGAAATATTCTTTCGAATTGCCGTTTGCTCTTTCAACACATGAGCCCTCAAAATCAACGGGCTGTGAAGCGTTTGTGATCGGCTGGAACTGCTTTCCGATATAATCCGAACCCACATGGAATGTAATGTATTCAAGGTTCGGACAATTCTCATAATACGCACGCGTGCCCGGGGAAGGATCTGATACGGCCGGAACATCAAGTCTGCTTTTTATATCATGCGATCCCGAATAATCCGGCCAAATATTGATCTCCTTCAGTTTCGGAATATCATTCAGGTAATAGGGCGATAAATATGACAGACCGTATGCTCCGACGATATCGATCGTCTCCAGTTCGGGAGCGTTGTTCAGCATGCGCTGAATACGGGTATCTCCCGTAAATGTGATCTTTATATACTTAAGTCCCGAATCGGCGAACACATCGTCTTTATTGTCATAAAAATCGAAGCCGTAAGGAAATTCGATGCTTTTAAGCTTTTTGCAGCCTGCGAAGATCCTGTCAGAAAGCGTAATATACTCTTTAAGTGCGGATACTCCATAATAATCATACGGAGCCTCAGTAAATGTAACCGACTCCAGAGAAGTGCAATCCATAAATGCTTCTGCGCAGATTGAATTGACCGATCCCGGTATAACTACAGAAGTGATCGACTTTCCCTTGAATGCCTGCTTTCCGATCTCTGTGACATTATATTCGCCGATCGCAGCCGGTATCTCAATCTTTTCTGCTTTTCCTGTATATCCGACGATCGTATATCCTGAGCTGTGCGAGCGGTATTCATTCACCACGAACCCGTCCGTCGTGGTAAAAGTACTCGCCGCTTTCGCTCTCTCCGACCTCATGCCTGCTGACGGGATCGCCAGTATCAGCGCAAGTACTAATGCCAGACTGCTCTTAATGATCCTCATACTCCGTACCTCCTGTTTTCCTTTGGTTCAAACAAAATATCATTCACCCGTGATGACTGCTTCCTGAATGTCTGAGAACGGTCCGTATACCTTCACGCCGTTGACCTTGTAATACGCCCTGACTTTATAATAATAAGTGTTGTTCTTATACAGATATTTATCCAGATATTCGGTTGCATTGGGCGACTTGATCTCGGTCTCAAGCTCGTATTCACCGTATTTATTGCCTACATCGGCATATTTCCATTTAGCGATATAGACCTCATAGCCCTCGACCTTCTTGACCGGATCCCATGTGAGGGTAACCTGCTCGTTCTTCTGATCGATCTTGACCTTCTTGATCTTAACCTTTGCGGGTGTGGAGAATTCCTTGACCGTCAGTTCCTTCTGGGTCATGGGGAATTTCTTTTTCGCATTGTATGTTTTGGTTTCGTTCTCGAAAATATGGGTGTACTTGATGTTCAAATTGGAGATCACGGTCTTATTCTTACCGTCGGGATTGCCGCCCGCGATCATCTTCTTCACAGGGTTTTCTGCCTTCCTTGTTTCGGCCGAAGCACCGTGATGACTTGCAAAGCTGGTTCTCTTCTTCTGAAGCTGCTCTAAAAGATAAGTCTCATTCGTTGAGCCGTTGATCTCCTTTTCGGTAAGCTGGATATCATCGAGGGTATACTTGACAGCGCCGACGCAGTCAGTAATATTATCAAGATAATTATCACCGCCGGTGTTGTAGCCACCCCAGACAGATCCTACATCTCCCAGGTCGTAAAGATCCTCAGGCAGATACATAGAAGTACAGTTCTCGATAAACGCATCGGAGCCTGCCTGCACTCCCACTATGCCTCCGATATTCTGCGCAGTATTGGGTGTATCACCTTTTTTGGGGAGTGTTGTGACGGTACCGAGACAGCCGCTTACGGTTCCGCCGAAATTGATCCCGACAATACCGCCCGCACTATAGTTACCTTGGATCGTGATATTTGAATAGCAGTTCTCAACTTTGCCTTCGTTACGCCCTACGATACCGCCCGCAGTGTCATACGCGTATATCTTGCAGTCTACGGAAGCACAGTTCCTGACAATACCCAGTTCGTTGTTGAAGCCTGCGATAATACCCTGATACGAATCGCAAGCGAGTTCGGAATTGTAAACTACGCACTTTTCAACGATACCCTTATTGTTCTCACAGATCACGCCTGCGATTCCGCCGCCCGAGCCTCTGGTGGTGTCCGCGCCGGCGACATATACGTTCCTTACAATGGCCGTGGACTCAAGGTTGTCGAACAGATTTCCCACAAGGCCGCGGATGGTCTTTCCGTTGCCGTCAAAGATACCGTAGAAGGTCGACGCATAACCGCATACTCTTCCGGAATAAATGCTCTCATACAGATCGATATCCTGCATCACCTTGAAATACTTGCCCTTGTAGTCCTCGCCGGTATATTCGTCCATGTTGAAGAGGTGTCTGGCGGTCCAGATCTGATAAGGCTTCTTCTTTGTTCCCTTACCTGCGGGGAAATACTTCGCAACCCACTTCTTTACCGTAAAAGGTCCGTAGGTATTGTGAGCCGGATCCTCGAATACGATGTAAATATCGTACTTCTTGCCGACCTCGACCTTGTCCAGCCAGTAGATATGGCCGTAAGCGTCGGTCTCTTCACCGGCGGTCACCAAAGTCTTGTAGCCGCTGCCCATGATATCCTTCGTCGAAGGCTTCTCGTCGCCGCTGTGCTTTACATAAACGTAGACAACGCCGTCGATGCTTGAAAGAACCTGTAAAGTTACGCAATCATCGTTTGATTTCTTCGCGTCCATAACGTCCACTCTGTACGCGAAATACTCCGTAGAGGTCTTGACTTCCGCTGCGGAAGTCTTTACCGTAAAGCCCTCCGCCGATGCGATGATCATGGCGAAGGCCAGTACCAGCCCCACCAGTCTGCATAATTGTTTTTTCAGTGACATAAAATACCTCCGTTTTATATAAAATTTTAAATTCCTTTTTATTTCACCTGCACGGGTGCCGACCACTCGCTGTAATATGTGGTCTTGCCGACTTTCTTGTAGGTTCGCACCTTGATATACATACCGCTCTTGAGGCCCGAAACCTCAGCTTTCAGGTCCTTGCCCGAATAAAGCTTTTTGTAGCCCTTCGATTTCTTGGAAGAATAATAGATCTGGTATCCGTCGGCCTGCTTGTCTGCATTGACCGTGATGACAGACTTCTTCTTGCCGATGACAACCGACTTGGCGATAACCGGTCCGGGATCGATCTCGAAGCTCTTCGTGATGGTTCCGGCGTAATCGCCCTTGCCCGTAACAGTCACGGTGCCGGTGCCGATCTCGACATTGTCCTTTACTTCAACGGTATAGTCCTTGTCCTGCTCGAGAACGGTCTTGCCGTCAATGATGTAGAAGTATGGCTCGATCTCTTTTCCGGTGTAAGTCGCCTTGTTTAAAGGCATGGTCAGCTTCGCATCGGCAATATTCTTCTTTGCCTGCCCCGCGCCAACATGCATCGTAATCGTAAAGGGCATGTCCTTGTAGGTGATAGTTGCTGTTCCGGCACCTGCGGCTTCCCATTCGTTCACACGTCCGGTAGAAATGATCTTCGCAACAGACGTGTCAGATGATACCGGCGTATAGGTTTTGGAATCATAAACCTCTCCGCCGTAGCATTGACCAAAGTATGGAACATAGTATTTGGTCCTGCTCGATGGTGAGCCGTATTCCCGGTGGACTACCACTTCTCCCGCGTCATTGGTCTCATTGTAATAAAGATTTATGTTTTTAAGATTCGGGCAGATGGTAAAAGCCATCCTCATCTTGCCGTCTTTTTCTTCATAGAAGTATCCGCCATGTATCCCTTCAAGTGATTCGGCATTGTAGACATTGATCTCGCGAAGAGACGGCATTGACGGTAAATCCGGTCTGCTCTCAAACTGGAGATTGATCCCAGCTTTGTAAAGTCCGTCATCACGGAATTTAATATTCAGTACTTCCAGCTTCTCCGCGCCGCAGATAATACCCAGTATTCCAGTATAATATGTCCAGCAGACGGTAATCTCCTTCACGCCCGATCCCGCGAAAACCTTCTCTAAGTTATTGCAGTCCACACCGTAAGGGAATTCGACCTTTTCAAGAGAGGTGCATCCGCTGAATGCTCCTGCATCAATTCTCAGCGGAATTGTTGTTGCGGATATAGTCTCACCATTTCGGATCTTCCAGTCAAAAGTATCGTTAAACACGATCTCTTTAAGATTGGTGCAGTTTTTGAACGCTTCACTTTTTATGGAATTCAGACTACCCGGTAACGTAACGGATGTTATCCCGGTGTTTCCTTCAAATGCGTTCATATTTATCTGATATACTCTGTGCTCACCGATCTTCTCGGGGATCACAACCTCGGTCTTGTCACCGGTATATCCCGTAACACTTGCCCGGCTCGTGTCCGAATCGGTCCAGAAATGGTAGCATACTCCGTTCTTGTCCGTATAATCGAGCGAACCGGCCTTGACCGCATCAGCAGGCAATACGCCAAGCGTCAGAACAACTGCAAGCAGCATCACCAATACATTTTTAATTCTTCTCATGCTTTTTCTCCCTTCACTTCGTTTCGGGCACTCGCAGGTTGCGTAAACGCAGCTCTGTTTGCCTTATCTTTTATTTCACCACTGCGATACTTCCTGCTCTTTCACCGCGAAGGTGTGCGTGATCACCGCATCGGCAGTTTTGGTCTTGTAATTGTCCAGCGTTATGTCAAGTGAATCCGGATCGGTGAAATTATACTGATATTCCGTAACGGTTATCTCTTCCGCTCCGAATGCATACTCATGGATAAGAACCGTTCCCTCGTTGCTGTACTCGTAGAAGTTTACATATATGCCTTCTGCGGTATCTCCGTGGAATCTCAGATAATTGTCCTCGGTTCCCCTCATTCTGGGTTCTTCATCCGTATAATTCTCACGCTCTACCGAGAACCGGGTTCTCAGTTCATTTACCTCGGCGCGCAGGTAATAATTCGGATCGTCGATGCAGGGCATGTTCCAGTCCATTGCCTTCCAGTACAGCATCTGCTCGAGAGACATGCTGTATTCCGCCTCGGTAATAGGCTTGCTGAGATACAGATATGTGTAATATGCTTCGCTGTTATCGCCCGGAATCACATAGTGGCAGTTCACATACCAGTCGTCTCCGTAAACGGCGTCCAGTCTGCCGATCTTCGCGTAGTTATAATTGTTCTTCAGGTCATGGACGATATATACGTTCCGTCCGTTCAATACGTAAGTTACGGAAGAATAAGTGAAATCGGTTCCGTCAACGATCTTGTGGTATGCTTCCGAAGCTTCCTTATCGGATTTCAATATATATTTTTCAACGTACTGGATCCCGTAGCCGTTCTTGTCAAATGAAATGAGCGAATACTGATTGTCGCAGTCATACAGATCGGATCCCGCATAGAGTCCCGACCTCGAGGTTCCGCCCCATACCTGCAGCAGATAGTCGTCGGTCGCGGGATTGAAGCAGTCGTCGTCAAAAATACTGTCGGACATCAGTCCCATGATATCCTTGTCCTTGAAGTCATCCGGACGGGAGTGCCATGCGCCGGTAAATTGGCTGAAATAGATTGTGAAGCTGCCTGTGTCAAAATAGCAGGACATATCGATGCTCGCCCTGTCGGGATATCTGTCGTTGCCGCTATAGTTTACGCTGGCCACGCTGTTTCCGTTATTGTCATATATATAGCAAGAAGCGCTGTAATATTGCGTTCCGTCATATTCGCTCTTATCGAAATACGACTCATCGGCAAACCAGTCATATACTTTATCCTTCATTACCATATGGAAATGGATAACATCGGTCTTCGATACCTCAACCTCCAGATATGCTGCGGGGCTGTTGTAACCGCTGATGTATTTGCCTGCCCAGTCGGCTTTTACAGGATTCTGCCCCACACGCGTCATCTGCAGCTCGACAAGCTTTGAATTCATCTCATCGGCGGTGACGGTCTTCAGAATATCGGAGACCTTGCCCCTTGCCAGAACATCGGCATCCCTGCGCAGCTCATATACACCGTTCGAAAAATCCGGGATCTCGTTCCATGCGCCCGGTTTGCTCATGGTAATGAGCATCTTATGCTCGCCGAAGATCGTGCTCGTACCTTCGTTTCCGCCAAGTCCCTCGATCTCCTGCAATGAAACCGTGGTATGGTCTCCGTCACGCTCGACAAGGGCTTTTCCGACATAGGAATAATATCTGTTCAGGTTTATACCTCCCAGCATCTGGCCGTTCGTGTCATCGATCTCCAGGAAATAGTAGCCGTCATCGTTGTTGTAGATACTGTCGCCGGTCATCTCCACCGCGATCGTGTCATCGCCTGCGTGATAGATGGTGACATCATATCCTCCCACAAAGTACGGATCGTAATTATCGCCCTGTCCGTTATTGTCTGAGTTATTGTCTGAGTAATTGCCCTGATCGCCGTCGAAGTAATTGCCACTGTTGTTGCCATTATCGCCGCTGTTGTCGTCACGGTAGTTATCGTCGCCGTTGTCATAGACGATATCGTCGTCATCGTCGTCCGACGAGTTCTTGCCGCACGCGGTGAACGCGAGGCAGAGGCAGATGATCAGTGCCATGAGAACGAGGTATAATGATCTGTTCTTTTTCATTGTTTATCTCCTTTTAGATTGCTCCTTAGTTTTCAAACTCACGCGTTGACTGCAGCGTGTATATCTCTCTGTAATATCCGGACTCATCCTCCCAGATGGCCTGATTGCCTTTTATGGTCACTGTTCCGCCCTCTATGTAATCAAAGAAGATGCATTTTGCCGGGAAATTGTACTCCACATGCCAGAACTCACCCCATTCGCCTTTCATGTCGAGCATATACTCGATGTCAGTGTGATTGCTGAAGCGATAAACAGTAAGGGTTCGCTCCATTTTTATATCGCCGTCCCTGACATACCCTTCTGTATCGCTGTATTCCCATGAACCTTCATAGCAATATCCGTTCTGGGTATGTCTGTAGACATAGGCTTTGCCGTGACTTGCGGACAGACCCGAAAGGTCAATGCTCTCGTCGGTCTTCGCCCCGGTTTCTTTGCCGTAATCATCTCCGTGATCACTTCCCGCGGAAGAACCGCCGCTGCCCGAGCCCGATGAATAATTATCATACTCGGCAACCACTTCCTCTATCGGCTTTACCAGACCGCCGTGATCGCCGAAAGCGACGAACACATCCTGGCTGCCATAGTCCCATTCGAGCGTGATGATATCCTTGGAATAGTTTATATTTCCCATACCGCGGTCGTCCTGTCCGCCGTCGGAATAAACCGTGATCGACGCCCTGCCCGAAGGTGATGACGCGCTCAGGTTCGAATACGCATTCTGATCGATAAAGGTCCAGTTGTACTGAACGCTGTCCTCATCATAGTTAAACGAAACCGCGACTCCGTTATTAAAATCTATGTCGTCTTCGTATACCTGCCAAACGAGTTCCCCTGCCTCATAGGTGGCAACATGACAGTAAACACGGAAATCTGTATCCGAAGATCCTTTTTTCCCTCCGTCCTTGCCCGAGCCGGCATTCTCTCCGCCATCTTCCTTCAGCTTGTCAAGCAGTCCTGTCAGATCTCCCAACAGATCGCCGGAGTCTTTATCATCGTTCTTCTCGTTCTTTGACGACGAGTCCGCCTTTTTCTCACTCTTTTTCTCACTCTTTTTTGAAGAGCTCTCAGACGGGCTCCCGCAAGCGCAAAGCGCGAAACACATAGCAACGATCATTACCATGCTCAAGATTCTCTTTAGACTCATGATTTTTATCCCCCCTATAGTTCTGTTATTTCTGCAATTAATCCGTTTAGCCCCGACACGTCAGAATTATCTGCAAATCAGGGTGCATAGCCATCCACTGTCTCATAAATTATAAAAAAACACCGTGCACGCCCATATGGATAATCTTAATATGCATTGGTAGAATATTAAAAAAGAGCTGCCGCATATGCGACAGCCCTCTGTTGGGGACTACTTATAAAACTGATTCCAGAAGTTCAAAAACGCTTCCCGGTTCTTTGATGAGTAGGTCTCATCGGTATATATCACATTCATATCTTCCAGTTTACGGCTCGCGCCGCCGTGGGCATCGGTCCTCGACGGCCATGCGCCTTCCTGCAGGAACGGCTTACCTCCCTCGCCGTTGCCGTCCGCCTCACCGAGTATCCAGCGGATGAACAGCTTAGCGCTGTTGATATTCTTTGCGCCGCCGGCGATCATGATATTCGCCGGGTTGATCACTCCCGCGAAGGGTTCGAGCTCATAGCATACCTGCAGAGGATATCCCTGGTCCCTGAGCCTTAGTTTGCTGGCGTTTAATATGCCCACCGCATCGCTTTTGCTGCCGGGCAGCGCCACCGCATTCGCGACATCATCGCTGTCGTTTACGACATTGAGCCCATTTTCGATCAGCATCCGCACAAAAGCCTCTCCGGCACTCTCTTTGCCTGCCGGTTCATATTTCTTTCCGAAATGCGCCTCGTACGAAGCCTCCATCATGTCAGAGTTTTTCATAAACATCGAAAATAATGTATACGAGATCATGCTCTTTGAAGGATTGGTTATATAGAGCTTTCCGCGCCATTTTTCCTCGGTCAGCTCCCACCAGTCGGAAATGGGCGCGCCGATATAACAGTCCTCGTTGTATGTCAGCAGCGGGACCTCCAACAATACGCTTAAATATTCATCGGAGCCGCCGGTCCTGAGCTTGTCCTTCATATCGTAAGGGACATACTTAAATGCGAGCCTGTTCGGGATCAGGTCTTCGGTCAGGCTCCCGTCTCCGTTCGTGATAAAGAGCAGATCGCAGTCATAGCTTTCACTCGCGTGGTTCTGCTTTATCTTTTCCGTCATTTCCTCGGCCCTGTAGTAATTTACTTCGACCAGCAGCCCGGGATACTGTTTCTGAAACGATTCCGCGACATCAAACAGTCTCGAAGACACCGTATAGATATTCAGGACGCCTTCGCCTTTTGCGGCTTCATACAATTCTTCGGCCGATTGTCCGGCATCGAGCGCCGCATTCTTTTCCCAGACAGACATAGCGTCCTTTGCCTTTTTACCGCTGCAGCCGGTGACCAGGACCATACAGACGGTCAGACCTATTATCAATGCAATCTTTTTTAACATGAACCACTCCCCCTACGCGAACCGCTTACAGCGAGGCAATTCCACCGTGATCTTTGTACCCCTGCCGGGCTCCGATTCTATGATTATACCATATTCTTTTCCAAAATATGAATGAATCCTTCTTTCAATATTTACCAGTGCCACATGCGACAGTCCTTCGACCTCCACATCACCCGCGTCAGCATTGGCGATGTTTTCTCGTAATTCCTCCAGAGCCGCCGCGCTCATACCGCAGCCGTTGTCTTCGATCACGAATCTGACCTTATCTCCTGCCATCTCACTGTTCAGATGAACCTCACCGCCGCTTTCCATTGCGCCTCCGATGATGCCGTGAACGATACTGTTCTCGATGATCGGCTGCAGGAGCATCCTCGGCAGCTCTATCTCTTCGAGCTCGTCAACCATATCTATATCGACCGTGAACCTGCCCGGATAGCGGATCTCCATTATTTCGGCGTATTTGGACAGCACAAAGAACTCATCCATTCCGCTGATAAACGAATCTCCTGCATTGGCATAACGGAGCAGGAATGACAGTCCGTCGCACAGCAGTCCCGCTCTCTCGTTTTCGCCCGATACGGACAGTGCCTTGATGATATTTAATATATTTACCGTGAAATGCGCGCTGATCTGTTTTTTCAGCGAAACGATAAGCGCCTTTTGTTTTTTCAGTTCCGCCTCCTGAAGGGAGAAGGATGCCTCAAATACTTCCTGTTCCTTCTGCTCGATACGCTCGACCATGTCGTTGATACCGCGTACCAGACCGTCGAAATGCTCCATACCGGTGAGAGGCAGCTGCTCTCCCTTTCCGCCCTCAAAGCCCTCAACCTCGGTGATGACCGACTGGATCGGCGAAAAGAACTTCTTACGCCAGGAGTATAGGAATACTTCCAGAATGGCGAAAAGTATCAGCGCCATGATCAGCATCGCGACGAAGAATATGATACGGATGTTCCGGTTGGAATCCTCATAGGAAACCAGCAGACCGAACGGTGTCAGCCCGACCTTCCTGTAGAGGCAGTACCTCGATCCCGCTTCGATACTCAAAGCATCCTTTTCGATATAGTCCGCGTAGTTTGATATAATGAGTACATCATCCGCAGCCAGTGCGATCCTTAAGTTTTCATCCCTGCCCGCCTGTTCGAACAGCCTGTGGATCTCCGCTTCCTCAGTCAGGATAACTACAGCACCTATTCTTTTATTCACATCATAAATATCCGAAACATAACCGATATAGTTCTTCGCCTCAACCTTGATCCTGATCTGACTTTTCAGTCCGCCGCGCTCCACCGACTGTATTACATATTTAACGCTCGTGTTGTCCAGATTTCCCACAAATCTGTAGAAATCTCCTGCGGCGTTGTAAACGATCAGGTTGTTGACAAACACATTGTCCTGTGCCAGCTGTTCGATCTTATCCTCTGCTTTTCCGGCATATTCAACGACCTGTGCATGATCCTCCTGTTTAAGGACCGCTTTAATATCCTCATCGTGCTTTACCGCAAAAGAAACCTCTTCCAGATCAAGGAAAGACTGCTCCATTTCCGAGATGATCTGCTGCGACACATGCTCCATGCTCCGTGTGACACGCTGCATGATCACGCGGTTGATAACCGCATAAAAAAGAAACCACATGAAGATCATTGCGGCGCTCAGACCCAGTATGGTCAGTGTCAGTTCTCTGATCAGAGGTTTCCGTTCTTTTTTAATCACAGCTGTTCCCTTTATTCCAAGTTATTGTCAAAAATATAAGTCTCCAGGTCCTTCGCTTCCGGCAGTCCGGCGGGTGATGTCTTTCCGGCGCCCGTCTGTCTGTTTTCGGCTCCGAAAAACTGCTCATAGGTCCTTACCGCTCTGGCGTCAAGGTATTCCACGATATTGTTGCCGCCGTTCCATGATACCGCATCCGAATAATCCTCAGGCAGGTACATAGGCCCTGTCCCCATATAATTCTTGTTCTGGATCCTGCCTGTCAGATAATTTATCGTAGTGATCCTGGCTTTGGTTCCATAGCCCGAGAGTTCTCCGTCTGCCGATGCTCTCCAATCCGTGTTTTCTTCGCCGAAACATGATATCAGCGAGCCCTCTTCGGACAGCATGAGCTCCATCAGGTTAAATGCTTCTTTTTTGTGCTTTGCGTTTGCCGGGATAAAACCGCCGATAAAGACTTCATTTTCAAGAGCTACCGCATGCTGCTCGCCGTTTGGGCCCTTGAGCGGCGGAACCTGAATATATTTCGCCAGAACATCCTCGCAATTCAAATAAACTATATCGGCGATACTTTTTGAAGTAAAAGCGCCGATCAGGTCATCCGGAGCATTTACGAGCTCCCTGACCTGTTTGAGGCTGTACTCATTGCATAAATCTGAAAGCAGTCCCTCTTCATACAGCTCCCTGCAGTACTTAAGGCCGCTTTCCAGATCATCGTCTCTGCCCTCGATCATAAAGTCCCTGACCGGATCCACATAAGCAAATGCGTTGAGCAGAAAATAGCAGCTTCGGTACGGATCATCCGTACTGTTTGATATCAGCGGTATCTCGTCAGACTTACCGTTCCCGTTCGGATCCATGTCCCTGAAAGCCGTAAGCACTTCTTTAAGGTCTTCTGTCGTCTCAGGGACCCGGAGCGAGAGTTTTTTAAGCCATCCGACATTGATCCACAGAACCTGCATGTTGCTCTGTTTCTTCCCTGTATCGATCCTGGGCACAAAAAAGAGACGACCGTCGAAGTCCTCATTCAAGGATTCTGCGCCCTCTGCTTCGTCCAGTACCCGCCTTATCCGGGTTCCCTCCGCCGCATATTCGTTCAGATCCTCGATCAGTCCGTCGCGCGCGAACGAAACCATTATATCCCTGTCCAGATAATGCTTGTCACCGGGCAGTAAAACCGCGTCCACGCGCCCTTCTCCGCTCCTCAGCATCGTCGAGAGGTACTCATCTTCATAGCCGTCCGAGATCGTCACAAACTCTATATCGTAACCCGTCTTTTGGCGCAGCCAGTTCGAATAATAATTCGTGTCAAAGTTCCGGACATATTCGTTATGCGGTACGGCAATGGTTATTTTGGTCGCACTTTTTCCGGATCTGAGCATCACAAAAAGAAATCCCGCCAGGATCACCGGGATTACTAATGCAGCCATTATCAGGCCGATATTTTTGAGATACCTGTTTTCCTTCATGTTACTTTTTCTCCGTTATACTGACTCGGAGCGACTCCGTAATATCCCCTGAATACTTTGTTGAAATAAAAATAATCCGTATATCCGCACTCGGTCGCTACATTTTTCAAGGAAAAATTTTTATCTTTCATTAACTCAACCGCATGCTCCATCCTGACCTTGGTCACAAAACGGGTCAATGTCGTATTATAGCATTGTGCAAATAAATTGCAGATATATCCCGCACTCAGTCCAAACTTTTTTGACAACTGCGACAATGTATACTTTTCTGTAAAATGATCTCTTACATATTGGATCAGTTTCTGGAACGCGGGATTGATCGGATCAGAATCATTTACTCCATTTAATTCATTTAAGTTGTCTGTACCGTTTGCCCCGGTCACTGCCGCAAACGGCCTCTTTTGGGCAAGTTTCCCCGCCAGTTTTTCAAGGACCAGCTGCACTTCCTGTATCTGCAGGGGCTTTAACAGATAGTCAAAGCCTTCCTGCTGGAAAAAGGTTCTTGCGTCTTCAAAGGTTCCGTAAGCACTCAGCATTACAAATTCGACGTCAAGCCCCGCTTCCCTGACCGTTCTCATAAATGTATGCCCGTCAAGCTGCGGCATTTTCAGATCAGAAATAACGACATCCGGCTTCAGTTCAAGTATCCTGCCGACCGCCTTACCCGGATCCGTATCCATGCCGACAACTTCAAATCCGTTGTCCATCCACGGTACAGTCTGTTCTATCTGCTTAAGTATTATTTCTTCATCATCTACCAGAAAAACCTTCCACATGCCGTGCCCTCCGTATCTATGCTGTAAAGCGATCCTCCGACCCATGATCATAGTATCCCACAAAGGGCAGAAATCATATGTAATAAACTCATTTTTGTTGGTAAAATCTTATTTTCCGCTGCAGCATTTTATCTGTGATATACAGCCCGGCCGGCATCGGTTTTTATCTGTGTATATACAGCCTCGTCGGCTCGGGTTCACCGTCGCCCTGAGCCATGCAGTAAAACTCCCAGCCGTAACGCTCGTAAAAACCGGTGTGATCGGTCACAAGATACAGCGGTGATATCCCCTTTTCTTTCATATCGCCGACGACCAGATCGAGCAGCCTGCCGGCTATCCCCTGCCCCCGGTATGCTTCATCCGTATAGACTGCGCAGACGTTGGGGCTCAGATCCTTTCTGTCATGGAAATCATTCTCGATGACTCCCAGACCTCCGACGATACGGTCGCCGAGCATGCACAGATACCAGCCGTTTTCCGTTCTGCGGTCAATATAATCCGTCATGCATTCAAGATAAGCCCGGGCAGGGATCCCCCATCTCTCGTGAAACCAGTTTGCCGCGGTTTCTTTTAATTCCGGCCTTTGTCTTAATGTGATGTATGTATATTCAGGCATAATTATTCCTTATTTTCCGGCATACCGCGTCAGAGTTTTCGATAATGCCCGTATAAATGTGTGTGTTGGTATCCGATCTTTTTGTAAAAATCATTACCGCCGCCCGTCATTATTTCGGCGCCGAGAGGCCTTAAGATACTGTCATGATGTGAAAGCGCGGCGGCCGCGAGTCCCTTATGCTGATGTTCGGGCACGGTACAGAGCGGCTCCATGTATGCCAGCCGTGTCTTCTGGCACCACCACATACCCGAGAAGCAGACGTAGTTCTCGTTCTCATCCGCGATGATCGTCGTGTATTCGTATGATGCGTGGGGAGCAGGCGCGATCGTGGCTCCCAGTACGTTCTGATACAGCTCGAAGGGACTCCTGCCGTCGTTCTTCGCCGGGACATCCCAGTCCTTAAACTCACCGAGCTCCTCCCTGTTAAAGCCGTCCCACAGGCATCTGGCGCTCTTTAGAGGATCAGCTGTGATGGGATCGACGAAATGATACCCCGCCGGAAGCGGATACTCAAGTTTCCCCTCACGGAAATCAAAATAATGTGTCGGTTCCTCGTATGCCAGCTCGTATCCCCTTGCCTTCGCCGCCTCGATGAGCGCCGTCTGCCCTGCGATGAGCACCAGCTCCATAGGGTCTTCAAACCTCGGATAAGCAGTCTCGGCATACTCTATCATCTCCCCCGCGAGATACTCGTATCCAGGACGGAGCACAAAATAGAGAGCTGTAACAGGCTGCTCATAGAAAACAAAAGCGACCGGAGTATCCCCGTCCATCCAGAACCGGTTCAGCCGCAGAAAATCCTTCTCCATCCACGGGGAAGTAACCGCATACTCAAAGAAAGGCTCCGCAGGCCCGTTTGTCTCTTCATGGTTATAAACATCGGTCATCAGCCCGTAAACGAGCTCTATGTCCGTCAGTAACTGGAATTGTTTTGTAGTGATCACGTCTTTACTCTCCTTTTTTCATTCAGCAGGGCTTTTTCGTAAGATACAATACATACGTATCGTTGAACACGATCCTGTCTCCGGCCTCGAGTACCACGTCTTTTAAGCCTCTGAAAAACTCGCTGCGGACAGGCTCCGGGATCACGATATGATCGCAGTGCGTTCCCGAGAATTCAACATATTCGTCCGCGTTAAACGTACGCTGTCCTTTGAACTCGTACTTCTCCACTGCGCCGAAACCGTACCCGGACGCGGCGGTATAATCGAATTTCCCATGTGTATACGGGATGTCGGGTTTATAATACTTATCGTAAAGCGCCTGTATCTTTTCATACAGCGGCTCGTTTTGCGACCTGTATTCGGAAGCGGTCAGCATCATCGCGAGAGTCCCTCCCGGTTTCAGAAGATCAAAGCATTTGGTAAACGCGGTCTCTTGCGGGATCCACTGGATCGTGGCTGCCGAATAGATCATATCGAATTTCATGTCCCCGAAATCATGCGTGATAAAGTCATCGTTTACTATGCTGAAATTGGGAAGCTTTCCGTATTTTTCCAGCATTATGCGGTACAGATGCTCACCGAGTTCGATCGCATGATAATCGCAGCCGGTCGCGATAACCGGTTCCGATGCCTGTCCCGTTCCGGGGCCGATCTCCAGCACGCTCTTTCCGGGTCCGATCTGCGTCCGGTCATTCAGAAAAGCAAAGAGCTCGCCGCTGTATCTGGGACGGTACTTATCGAACTGCTCCGGGATCGTATCGAAGACTCTGCGAAACTCATCCTGTTCAAGTTCCCGGATGTCATTCTCCGTAAGCGGGCGCAGCTGTCTGTTTTGGGCGCGATAAATATTCCCGACGACGTCGATCTTTCCGCCCTTGATAAAGAACGCGCTCATGTCCTCCATCGCATAAACCGTGCGGGTTTCGGACATCTTAAGTGTCTGTTCGTATCGCCACGCGTCATCCGGATCATGATGACAGGTCACGGTAATATCCGTAAAACCGAGCCCCGGGAAAGGCTTCATCGATTCAAAGAAATCAACTGTGTTCCGTGCCATGTTCATGGACCCGGCGCTCACGCCAAATACCGCTGCGCGGCAATCGGTCAGTGCCTCATAGCACCCCTTCTCCCTGATCAGGTCCAGCTGTTCCTCGCAGGCTCCGCCGCCCATCAGAAAGATACAATCAGCGCTCTCAATAAGAGTCTTTGCCACTGAAGGTTCGGTGCGTTTATCGATCACGCAATGCCGCTCAAACGACAGTCCCTGTTCCGCAAACATATCATGCATGCCGTCGCAGTCGCTGTCATTTTGCTCATATTCCGTTGGACATGCAGTGATAAAAACGATGCTCTTACGCATCGTCAGCTCTTCGCGCAGCCGTTTTGTGATCTCTTCCGAAAAATGATGATCCGGAAAGCCGCTGAATACAGCCAGTAGTTCTTTTCTCATTCTCTAAATCTCCGTGTCTTATATCCCTTCCATAGGTCTGTACCACAACTGAACCTCAACATATGCAAACTTACCAAGTGACGCTTTAAGAAATGCTTCTACCGAATTCCCGTGGTCAGCGATCCTCTTCATCAACATTTCTTTAGTAAGTACCTGCGGTTCTACCCCGTTTGTGATCTGCGCACAGCTGTCGCCGATCGTGAAACTGATCTGCTCCTCGGGAATGTCGGCAAGATCAAGAACGAGCTTTTCACCTTCGCTAAACCAACTGCGCAGATATTCACATTCATTCAATGTAAACGAATACGGATGCAGGAGTTCGGGCTTTCCTCCCAAGCAGATAAATGCTTCCCGAACATACTCATCTGCTTTCTTACGATTCGGATAGTAATTCTCAAAATCGGCAAACCGTCCGAAACTTGCAGTATCCGGATGCATGGCTGCAAGTTCTGCTGCCACCCTGAATGCTTCCTTCTCCGGCAGCTCCATTATGTTTTTCCATGGATCAGTTCCCGGATAATAGTAATGAATAAGATAGATTCTCATAACCCCACCAAAACTCCACTGTAAAACTGCTCCTGAAAGGCGATCTGAGCATATATTTCGTTTTTACCCGGTATCTTAATGTTGCTCCGTATATTGCCTTCCTCATCGCAGGGAACTACGATCCATTTCGTTTCATTATCATCGTACCTGTGATAAACAGCAATTACTTTTCCGGTAAAATCCTTAACCGCAGAGGTTTCACCCAAAAGATATACATCCTGTTCTGCTCCGTCACCGCCTATAATGCCTTCGACATACCCATAGTTGACTGGATAATAAAGATCTTTGTGACGCGGGTGGTAACTTCCCATAGGACGGTCTATTTTTCCTTTTACGATCTGACCTATAATATCCTGATATTCGTTCTGCGGTACAGGCTTTAATTCAAATCCATAAAGATCTCCCATGTTGAGACAGCAATCACCACGTTCATACATATCTTTTATTTCTTCAAAAGTAAGCCACTTTGTTTGTATGACCTCATTCGTAGTTGCTTTGTTCAGGTCAGGCTCCATAGCAGTTTCAAAATAGAACGAATCACGTATCCAGTTATGGCGTCGTCCGTCTATGGTCAGAGCGACTTTGGTTGCAAGTATTTTCGCATCTTCAGCTTTCAGCTCAATTCCGACTTCCTCATACACTTCCCGCAATGCTGCATCAATGCTTGTATCACCGGATATTGAATGTCCCGCAACGGTTTCCCACTTGAGCGGATCCGTGTCTTTGTCAGCAGTTCTCTGTGATATCAAATATTTACCTGTAATCGGATTCTTTATCCAGACCATAACCCAGAGATGGAATTCATCATCTGCCAGATTACTTTGCTCTCCACGAAAACATGTCTTTCCGGTCTTTTTCCTGTCTATTGTATATACATCCCACAACTCAGGCATTAGTTGATCACCTACCATTCTCAGACTCTTTAATCTGTAATAATCCTTTGCATCGATTGTAATCTCGATGTGTTCCTTTGCATTCTTTACCCGCTCAAGGAGCGTTGCGACCTCGACAGTGATATCGAAAATTAACCACTTATAGTACGACTTTAATCTTTAACAGGACAAATCATCTGAAGGTCAAACGGTTCTTCTTCAGCAATTTCTTTTATGGGATTACTTGCCAGTTCACTTCCCATGGCTCTGTAAAATGCAATCGTCTCTTCAGAAGAACAGGCAGATATATACAAAGCCTGCGCACCGGCTTTTCTGGCTTCTGCTTTTCCCGCTTCAAATAATTGTCTGCCAATACCCAGTCCTCTGCATTCAGAAGATACCTGCATCATATCAAGAATCATGTACGGACCACGAAGTTTCTTTAACAGTCCTATAAAGCCGACCACTTTATCATTGTCCAATGCAATGTATGTGATATATTCATCACTGCATATTTTCTTTGCTACAGAACGCTTTTTGTCAAGGTCCCAATCTTCGGTATATTTGCATTCTACCAATGCATATTCTCCGTCTATTCTGCGATATACCTTATTTACATCCTGTTTTCTGTTATATGAATCCAATGATTCCAAACTAAAATTATTTTCTGATAATAATTCAATTCTGATCATATTCTTTCCATCTGAATAACTATGTAATGGCATCTCAATAACTGCATATCCGTTATTCTTTATCGTACGAATATCCCGGCTTTTTGTATAAAAAGTTCTCATCCGGAACTATATATTTGTCCCAGACCTGCTCCTTCCAATCTTCCCGGGCAACATCTTTGATGGCAACAGATACACTTGATGTCTGACATCCTAACGTATCAGCAATCACTTCTGCGATTTGCTCGGCACACTTTCTCTTCTGCTCATCGGTTCTCCCGGCGAAGCATTTAATATCGACATGTGGCATATCTTTTTCCTCCTCATTCCTTAAAATAACTTATAAAACCGAGGTTCGTT
>JAEEGF011490939.1_pt1 | contig 24226 bp, 19 predicted proteins | sample 9134171 | NCBI WGS metagenome assembly JAEEGF01 (sample SAMN16246542, study PRJNA631951) | gut metagenome | biome: gut microbiome; feature: rumen; material: AP-attached | host: Bos | place: Iran: Karaj | collected 2018-10
ACCAGGAAGAACTGAAGAAGGAATCCGAGAACGTAAAGGAACTTCTCGGGCAGGTAAAAAAGGTGGCCTCAGAGCTGGAGGCGTCTTTTGAGACGATGGTCATTGAGGCTTTCGGAATGGACGAAACTGCAGCGTCCATTCAGGAAGCCTCCTGGAAGATCAAGTGGACCTTGGATCGAATAGACCTTGCTCTTGAGAGGATGAATGAAACGAAGTATACGGTTCAACTTGACGACAAGTCCGTTCTGACGGTCAACGACCTTCACCGCGAGCTCCTTTCTAATCAGAAACTGGCCCTTGAAGAATACAAGCTGGAGCAGAAGGAGCTCTTTTCCCAATACAAGCAAGACTTGAAGAGCATTGCCGCGGGGCAAGGCCTTTGGCTTTCTTCCAAGGCCCTGGCTGTGGTTCTTGTTGTATTCGAACTCCTGTTGGTTGTGGTTGGCGTCGTGGTATATTATTGGACGAGGGCGAAGTTAACATAATGATTGCCGTTGTTTTCATGTGATGTGTTTTGCGGCTTTATTCTTTACGAATAGGGCCGCATTATGTTTGCCGGAGCGACTCGTCTTCTACTAAGAACCATTTTTACTATGCAAGACATCTGCACACTAGGAATTAATCACTATATTTGTATGTTTCCCTTAATTCAATGGCAAGCAATAAACACGCGCAGATTCGCTATAAAGTCCTGGACGATTGTTTCAGCAACTACCGGCGTAAATTCTATTTCGACGACCTAATGGATCGTTGTAATGATGCCCTGCGTGAATTGTATGGCGAAGAACATACAGGCATCAAGACTCGCACCCTCCGTTCCGACATCAATTATATTCGTACACGCGCAGCTGAAGCAGGAGTTGAGGTAGAGGTAAAAGACGATGGAAATGGCTACTATTACCGCTATTCAGAGCCGGATTTCTCCATCTTCAAGCGTGGCCTTGGTGAAGATGACCTGGCGCAACTCAAGGAAACCATCCTGATGCTTCAGCGCTTCAAGGGGATGCCCAATTTCGACTGGATGTCCGAGTTGGTGGTCAAACTAGAAGACAAATTGGATTTGCGCGGTTTTTCCAAGAGCGTCGTCGGTTACGATGAGATTAAGTCATACACCGGCCTCGACTGGTTCCAGGATATCTTCGATGCCATCATCAACAAATCAGTCCTGCACGTTCAGTATAAGACCTTCAAGGACATTGTCTTCGAATGGACTATCCATCCGTACTATATCAAGGAATACAACAACCGATGGTTTCTCTTCGGCCTCAACGAGGAACAGCACACCATCTACAACGTGCCGCTGGACCGAATTGAGACTCTCGAACAGGTCAATAAGGAATATATCCCTTCAGACATCGACATCGAGACTTACTTGGATGATGTCGTGGGCGTAAGCGTCTTTCCAAGAAAGAAGGAGCCAATTCGTCTTCAGTTCTCGGAACACCGCTTCCCTTATGTACTGACCAAGGCCCTTCACCAGTCCCAGAGAATTGTTGACTTTGACAACCGGATCGTAGAGATTAATGTCATTCCTAACAATGAACTGGAAGCCCTCATCCTCTCATTTGGGAGGGATGTAGAAGTGCTCTCCCCTGCCTCTTACCGCGAACAAATTCAGAGCGTAATTCGCGAATCTTACGAGAAATATTTCCCTGTGCAGGTTGATTGCACAGATGACGATTACCTTTGCAGCGTCAAACAAACAAAAACAGTTTAATTCGTTTACGCTATGGGAAAGATGACATACGAAGACGGCTACAAGAAGCTGATGCATTTGTTCTCTCAGTTCCGTGAAATCACACGAGGGAACAATCTGGGCATGTTATACTTTCTCCATATCAGACGATTCCGTTTGATTGATGAAAGAGTTCTTCACATGATGCGTGATGCATTTCATGTAGGGGCCGAAGCAGAATACATGCGTCACTATTGGCAAGATTGTCTTGTCTCTGCCAGCCAATATGCCAAAGAACGTGGCGATGCCACCGATGCCTCAGTTGTTGAGGAGGCGATGATGTCTATAGAGATACTCATGCATGAGCATAGTGGCTCACAGTATATTCTGTTCTTGATAGTTTCGGGGCTTTATGAGATTCCGGACGAATGGTTTGACGAGTATTATACCCAGCTGTTTGAAGAGTTATTCACTAAAGAGATAGAAAGCTCTTCTTCCAAGCTTTTTCAGCCCAAAGAGATAACCGAACTTGTTTGCAGGCTGTCAGGTTATAACGGTGGCTCTGTTTATGATCCTTTTGCCGGTGCTGGATCGTACATATTTGCATTAGGTACTCCCAAGCAGTTCTTCGCTCAAGAAATAAGTAGAAATAGATGGGTTCTTGCCCAGATGCGACTGAGAGCCCACAACGCAAAGACATCAAGCTTTGTGAATGGAGACCCCATTACGGCATGGAATAAATATCCATTGGGCATTGAAGAACAGACTCCATCTGCGTATGATTTAATTATATCAACGCCCCCTTTCCGCCTTTCTATCAAGGGCAGTTTATCTGACTTTGAAACGGCAGATGAACTGTATATCTATAATGGTCTTCGTTCCTTATCAGACACGGGACAGCTTCTTGGCGTTTTTACACACGCTATCCTTTATTCTTCTAATAAAGAAGCATTCGAACTTCGTAAATCATTCTTGGAAAATGATTTGCTCGACATGGTAGTGCTGTTACCAGGAAAACTATTCCAGGAAACTGCTGTCGACACCGTGGTGTTAAAGTTTTCAAAGGCAAAACAGCATCCTGGCCAAGTGAAATTTGTCAATGCGACAAGCTTCTATAGGCTTAAAGGGCGTGACCGTTATCTTAATGTAGATGCCATAACTGACGCAATTGACGCCAATACAGAGCCATATGTAAGACTCATTCCTAACGAGTTTTTCTTGGCTCGTGAGTGCCGTATTGAGCCCGCTGCACTGTTTATCAATGCGACCTCCGTACCTGACGGCTATAAGAACGTTGAATTCCGCAGCATCGTTCGTGAAGTGCGAGGGAAGAAGGTTCAGGAAAGGGATTCCTCTGACAAGATGATCACGATCTCCGATTTGCATGGAGACCAGTTCAAACCCACTATAGATTTTGATTCTTTAGGCAACGATGAGAATCCAGCCCATCCGTATTATCGTATTACGGAGCCGGTTCTTCTTGTTTCTCTTACAAGATTAAAGACATCTTATGTGGAGGCATCTGAAGAGCATCCAGTTATGGTGTTAGGCAGTATAGCTGCTTTCTCTGTGACTGCTGATTGGGTTTATATCCCATACTTGTGCCGGCAGATTTCTCTTCTTGGTGAAGATTCGTATCATATGAATAAATACTCCGGCATGTCTATGGCTGCCATGCTGGATTTGCAGATTCTTTTCCCCGAAGATAATTCCGACCAGGAGATCATTTATAAGGCGGCAGAATCCGAGTATAAAATGGCCAAGGTTCGTGAATACGGCCTTGAAGAAATGCTTGCTGCTCAAAAGCGAGACTTTATCCTTATCCTTCGCAATCGGAAGCATGACATTAATACCTATGTCGCAGATATTCGCAACCGCATTCGTGGCCTTGATAAGTTCCTAAGGAAAAACGGTCTGGATAAAGAGATGTATAGTGTCCGCCAGAATAAGACCGTTGGTGACAACATGGATGCTATCATCAGCAGTATTGATCAAATGGGTCAATACCTTGATCATATTGCCGACGAAAGCGAATACGGAGTCCCTGTAAAAGTTGACTTATATAAAAAGCTTTCATCTATCGAAGACGGGCAGAACTATACTGTTAGATTTGAACCTGATTTGTTTTCTCTCCGCGATTCCGAAGATGAACAAGGAGAAGTTAATGCGTTTATCCATATTGCGCCTGCCGATCTGGATCATGTGTTTTTAAACGTCATATCCAATGCAAAAAAGCACGGGTTCGTAGACCCCTTAAATACTGGCTACTGCATTGAGATTTCTCTGCTCTATGATCGCGAAACAGACTCATATGTTGTTGAGTTCAAGAATAACGGCAAGCCAATGTCTGAAGGACTCGACACGAGCAGGTACGGCACAGACGGTGCCAAGTTTGGTACGACCAAAGGCGAAGGTCACGGTGGGGCCATCGTAAAAGAAACAATTGAGCATTTCGGCGGGAGCATTGAGGTTATCAATGCCCCAGAGAAGCTCTTCCCTGTTAGTATTATCATTAAACTTCCTCGTTATGATGGAGAATAGCGGCATATACAACGTCATCTGGATTGATGACAAATATGAAGAAATAGACTTGCTCGGTAATGCTGAGCAGGACAATATTTACATTACCCCCTATAAATATGGGAAGGACGGCATCTCGGCGATTCAGTCAAATCTTGAGTTTTGGGACGGCGTCATTATCGACGTTAAGTGTCTCTGGGCTTCTGAGGATGAAGTTGACCGTGTGGATAATTTCCACAAGATCAAGGAAGAGCTTCTCATCTTGAAAAGCAAAAGGCCCATCCCATTCTTCGTTTATTCTGGTCAGCCCGATGTGCTATCAGACGAGAGTTTCAAAGTATCACTTAATGGGCGTCGTCTGTATAAGAAGCACCTGGACGAGGAGGCACTTCTTAGTGACATTAAAGAAGAAGCCAATAAACTTCCTGAAGTCCAAATCCGACACAAATACCTGGATGCGATAGGGACTCTCCCCGATAACATCGTTACCGAAATGACCGACATTCTCTCATATGTCGAGAATGGCGTTACAAATAAGCCGGATGTGTTCAACAAGATGAGGGCTATTCTCGACTGGCTGATGGTTCAGCTGAATGAGTACGGTTTGCTTGCTGTCAAACACAACGGTGCCAACCTTAATGCTTGTAGTGTGTATCTGGGTAAAAAAGAGCTTTCAGATTACGTACCTGTTCACATTCAGCGCAGTATGCATTCCTGCGTAGAAATATGCAACAATGGTAGCCACCGTATAGAGATTTTCAATGTCGTTCAAGGCGGACAGGCTCCGTTCTTGATCCGAAGCACAGTCTTCGAGTTGTTGAATCTGCTCAAATGGTTTAACCTGCTGCCAAGAGATGCACAAAGTGTTGCAAAGATGAAGGCGCTGGTGACCACTGTCCCTCCCGAGGATGTAATAGAAGGCAAACTCGAGCAGGATGAATTTGGTAATTTCCATTGTTGCAATTGCCTTATATACAAGGAAAAGGTATTTGAACTAAACCTTAAGATTAACGAACTAATTCGCGTCACATCCCATACTGAAAACACAAAGGGGCATCCTGCAGTTATCGCGAAATATCCCCGCTTCGCACATAAATTACAACGTCAATAATTTACTCTTTCTATATGATCACAGGCGAAATCAAAAACCGCATTGACCAGATTTGGGACACCTTCTGGACTGGAGGCATCACCAACTCTCTCACCATACTCGAGCAGATGACCTATCTGTTCTTCATGAAGATGCTCGACGATGCTCAGCTCAAGCGCGAGGCGACGGCAGGTCTCTTCGGTGGTAAGTTGGACAATCCCACCTTCCGCCCCGGCGAGTCCTGGCACAATCCGGAAACTGACCGTGATGTGCCTTTCGACACGCTCCGTTGGAATGTCTTCAAGGACTACGAGGCCTCCAAGCTGTTCAACACGGTTCGCAACGATGTGTTCCCCTTCATCAAGAATCTGGGCGATGCGAAAGAATCCGCCTACAGCCGCTTCATGAAGGACGCCGTGTTCCTAATCCAGAACCCGCGTACGCTAGTAAAGGTCGTGGACGGCATCAATTCCCTGGATATGAACAACAGGGACACGATGGGCGATGTATATGAGTACATCCTCGGCAAGATGGCCGCCTCCGGCACCAATGGCCAGTTCCGTACCCCGCGTCACATAATCCGTATGATGGTGGAGCTGATGCAGCCCACCCTGAAGGATGAAATCTGCGACCCTGCGATGGGTTCCGCCGGCTTCATTGTGGAGTCCGCCAAATACATTCAGGACCACTTCAAGTCCGAGCTCCTCAAGAAGGACAATGCCGAGCATTACCGCGGCACCATGTTCCACGGCTTCGATACCGACTTCACAATGTTACGTATTGGTGCTATGAACCTGATGCTGCATGGCGTGGACAGCCCCGACGTCAAATACCAGGACAGTCTCTCCACCTCCAACACGGATGAGAACAAATACACCTTATGCCTAGCCAATCCTCCGTTTGCCGGCAGTGTGGACAGTGATGACATTGCCAAGACGCTCCTCACTGTCACCCCGACAAAGAAGACCGAGCTGCTCTTTGTCTCGCTCTTCATTCGGATGCTCAAACTGGGTGGCCGTTGTGCAAGTATTGTCCCTGATGGCGTTCTCTTTGGCGATAGCAAAGCCCACAAGGCACTGCGTCAGGAGCTGGTGGACCACCAGCGCCTGCAGGCCGTCATCTCGATGCCTTCCGGAGTGTTCCAGCCCTATTCCGGAGTTTCTACCGCTATCCTGGTCTTCACCAAGACCAATGCCGGTGGCACCGATAAGGTTTGGTTCTACGATATGAAGGCGGACGGTTTCTCGCTGGATCAGAAGCGCACCGAGGTTACTGAGAACGATATCCCGGATGTGGTGGCCCGATTTGCTAACCTTGCAGGTGAGGAATCTCGTAGTCGTAAGGAGCAGAGTTTCCTCGTGCCTGTTGAGGAGATTCGAGAGAATGGTTATGTGCTCTCCGTCAATAAGTACAAGGAGATTGAGCGCGAGAAGGTTGAGTATGAGCCGAGTGAGGTAATTCTTGGGCGCATTGAAAAGACCGAGGAAGAGATAGTTGCGGCGTTGAAGGAGTTTAAGGCTAAATACCTGTGAGATGAATCATTCTTGGAACATAAAGAGGCTTGGTGATATTTGCACAAGTGAATTGGGCAAAACACGGGATGAGAAAAGAAACAAAGGGTCTTTTCGTCCTTATTTGTGTGCCGTAAACGTTCAATGGGATAAATTCGAGCTGTCCGAACTCAAAGAAATGCGCTTTGAGGATAATGAGTATGACCGCTACACGATTCGGAAAGGAGACCTCGTAATCTGTGAGGGCGGAGATATTGGACGTGCGGCAATTTGGGACAAAGATGAACCCATTCATTATCAGAATGCTCTCCATCGAGTTCGCTTCAATGAAGGCGTTGATTCACGCTTTATTTTGTACTACCTGTATTTCTTGAAGCAAACGGGTATTCTTGACGGTAGATATGGAAAGGGTGTTACAATTAAGCACCTTGTGAAGTCATCGTTGCTTTCAATCCCAGTCCCGGTTCCACCTATTGACGAGCAGCAACGCATCGTCTTTGAACTGGACCTCCTCACCGACATCATCGACAAGAAAAACGCCCAGCTCCGCGACCTGGACACCCTTGCCCAATCCATCTTCTACGAAATGTTTGGCGACCCGTCACTAAATGAGAAGGGGTGGCCAGTCAAGAACATCTCTGACTTGTTCGATGTTGGATCAAGCAAACGTGTTTTTGAGTCTGAATGGCGTGATTCAGGCGTTCCTTTCTATCGCGCCCGTGAAATTGTTCGCTTGTCCAAGGGATTACCCTTGGAAGATCCTATTTTCATTGAGGAGGCTTTGTTCTCTGCATACAAAGAGAAATATGGCATCCCCGCAACAGGAGACATAATGGTTACTGGTGTTGGTACATTGGGTGTTTGCTACCTTGTAAAAGAGGAAGATTGCTTTTATTTCAAAGATGGCAACACGCTTTGGTTCAGAGATAAACACATAGCAAACTCTCGTTTCATAAAGGATCAGTATTCTACAGAATTTGTCAAAGACCAAATCAAGGGCAATTCCCACGGGGCAACAGTTGGGACATACACTATTGTGAACGCGAAAAAGACTCGCGTAATATGCCCGCCTGTAGAGCTGCAAGATGAGTATGTGGAGAAGGTTCAGGTGATTGATGAACAGAAGCAATTGATAGAGGACTCGATAAAAGACACTCAGGATCTGCTTGATAGCCGCATGCACAACTATTTTGATTGATAGTGATGACGAAGAAAGAGAGAGAATACAACATTGTTGCTCCTCTTTTCAAGGAGTATGGATTTACACCCGTCAAAAGACAGGACGATGAGCGTCCTGACTTCGTTGTATGCAATAAGCAGGGTATTGTTGTTGGCATTGAGGTCACTGACGTTCGTGACAAATCGAAAGCGCAGATAGAAGCTACAGAAAAAGCATTTGATCAGCTACTCCAGAAATACTGTTCTCAAAGAAAAGAAGGCCCAAAGGCGTTATTCTCAGTCGCCGTGAATCAGTCATATCTCCATAACGGACTAATAATCAAAGATGTCGAGGAAAGAATCTTTGAAGAGTTGGACAAGATTGTTGAGCAAAAGTCGAAAACTGGAATATTCGTGCAGTATTTTAGTGATTATCCCTCTACAGTTTTTTCAGTGTCTCGAATGCCAGGCCATTTCACATACGAAACAACTCTTCCTATAGAGCTCCTGCGAAATACAATTGAGGAGAAGAACAAGAAACTCAGACAGTATGTTGAGTTGCAACAAAATGCGGGAATCAGAGAGTATTGGCTCGTGATTAATGTCCCGATGAAAGAAGGCTGGGATTACTCTGCTCTTCAAGGGAAAGAGTTTTTGACGGGTTATTCACGAATCTACTTGACAAATCCGTTTTCAATGAACCGATTAGTATAGTTGCCTATGCGTAATTTTGACTACCTGCGAGAAATAGAGCCGCTTCGGGACCTCAGCATATATTGCGAGGCTGCCGAGGCGGAGTGCCGTAGCAAGTACGATGTTGCGGCCCTCAACTGCCGCCGGGCACTGGAGTGGCTGGTGAAGACTCTCTATCAGCTCAAGAACATCGAGCTGCCGGAGCGGGCAAGCCTGTATGAACTGATGACGGGAGCACCCTTCATCGAGTTCATCTCCGATGACCGGATGATGATGGCGGCGCACTATATTCGTAAGGTGGGCAACCTGGGCGTACACAATGGTAAGACCACCCGCAAGGAAGCATTCTTCTGCGTCCTCAACCTCTACAATTTCGTCGGCGGCGTACTCCTGAAACTGGGAGTCCTGCAGAACCTCGCAAAATTCGACGAATCTCTGCTGCCTGAATCTGAACCATTCCACGTGGCACCTGCCGCTGAGGTCAAACCTTCGGTGTCGGTTGCACTCCGCGATGCTGTCGCTGCTGAGAATCTTACCGTCGTTCACGAAATCAAGTTCTGCGATGACTACACCGAGGCAGAAACCCGTCGCCTGTTCATCGACCTAATGCTCAAGGATGCCGGCTGGGATGTCTTGGATGTAAAGGGGCAAATTATGCCCAGCAAGGCCTGCATCGAGGTGGAGGTAAGCGGTATGCCCAATGAACAGGGCGTCGGCTACGTGGACTATGTTCTCTTCGGCGCAAATGGAAAGCCGCTTGCCGTCGTTGAGGCCAAGCGCACAATGAAAGACCCGGCCATCGGCAAACACCAGGCGGAACTCTACGCAGATTGCCTGGAGGCCCAGTACGGCGTCCGTCCGGTCATCTACTACACCAACGGTTTCCAGACCTTCATCATTGACGGACTTGGTTATCCGGCACGTCCTCTCTACGCATTCCATACTGAAGAAGATCTTGGCCTTATCATCAAGCATCGCAGCCGTGGCAACATAACGGACTTCCGCGTCAACGACGATATTACCAATCGTGACTACCAGAAAATGGCCATTCACAGCATCTGCGACCATTTCAACAAGATGCATCGCCGTGGCCTTCTGGTGATGGCCACCGGTACCGGTAAGACCCGTGTATCCATCTCGCTGGTTGACGTTCTTGCCCGCAACGGATGGATTAAGAACATCCTTTTCCTGGCAGACCGCACCTCACTAGTCAACCAGGCCCACAAGAACTTCAAGAAGCACCTGCCGGACTTCACGCGCACCATCCTCAACGAGAGTAAGGAACCGGACCTAAATGCCCGCATCGTCTTCTCTACCTACCAGACGATGATCAACTACATCGACAAGGAAGACAAACGCTTCTCTGTCGGTCGTTTCGACCTGGTCATCATCGATGAGGCACACCGCAGCGTATTCGGCAAGTACGTGGCCATTTTGGACTATTTCGACGCCCTAATGGTCGGCCTTACCGCTACGCCACGTGAAGATGTGGACCGCAGCACCTACGACCTCTTTGGCCTTGAAGGCGGCGAACCGAACTTCGCCTACGAACTTGGCCAGGCAGTTGACGAAGACTATCTGGTTCCTCCCACCTGGTTCTCCAAGTCCACCAAGATAATGAAGGAGGGAATCCGCTATGAGGATCTTTCCGACGAGGAAAAGAAGCAGATGGAGGACGTCTGGAAATACGAGCTGGCCAAAGGCTCCCTCATCCTTGATGAGAAGTCCACGCCGGCTCGAGATATTACCTCCAGCGAGATATTCAACTACATTTTCAATATCGACACCGTGGACAAGGTGCTCATGCATCTGATGACCTGCGGCCAGATGGTCGATGGCGGTGAAAAGATTGGCAAGACCATCATCTTTGCCTACAACCACGACCACGCTCAGCTCATTGTCCAGCGCTTTGCCCACCTGTATCCGGAATACGGCAGCGATTTCTGCGTATTGATCGACAATCAGGTCACATATTCCCAGAACCTCATCGACAACTTCAGTGTCCCGGCAAAGATGCCGCAGATTGCCGTTTCCGTGGATATGCTGGATACTGGTATCGACGTGCCGGAAATCCTCAACCTGGTCTTCTTCAAGAAGGTTAAGTCAAAGATTAAGTTCTGGCAGATGGTTGGCCGTGGTACCCGCAAGTGTGAGGACATCTTCGGTGAGGGTATCGATAAGCAATTCTTCTTCATCTTCGACTGGTGCGGCAATATCGAGTATTTCAGCCAGACACCCAACGGCAGTGACCCTATCCCTACCCAGTCCCTGACGGAACGCCTTTTCGACCTCCGTGTGGATCTGGCCGCTGTCCTGCAGCACGCCACCTACCAGACCGATGTATTTTCCAAGAGCCTCCACGACGAGCTGAAGGACATCCTCTGGAGTCAGGTTAAGGAACTCAATTTCGAGAGCATCTCCGTCCGCAAGGCTGGTGAAATCGTTGACAAGTTCCAGAAGAAGGAGAACTGGACCTACATCTCCAGCATCGACGCCATCGATCTCAAGGAGAAGGTGGCCCCCATCTTGGTCCGCCACCTGGCTGACAATGCAGCGCTTCGCTTCGACATCCTGGTCCTCAATATACAGCTCTCTCTGGTGGATGAGGAAGTCAAAGGCACCAAATCCAAGAACAAGGTCTGCCAGATTGCACAGTCACTGCAGGAGAAGGCCTCCATTCCTCAGGTCGCCGCCAAACTGCCCCTCATCAACGAAGTCGCAGATCCTGCGAATATGAAGAGCATCACCCTGGACCGCCTGGAGTTCATCCGTAACGAAATGCGTGACTTGGTGCAGTTCATCTTCTCCGAGAAGGGCAAGAAGTTCACCCTCAACATCACGGACATCGTAGAAGATGACTGTACAGCTGTTGGACCGCAGCTCACCGTATCCTACCGACAGCGCGTGATGGACTGGCTCAAGACCAACCGAGACCTCCCCGTTCTGAAAAAACTCTTCTCCCTGGAGCAGCTCACCCACGCCGACATCATTCAACTGGAGACCATCTGCTGGCGCGACCTCGGCACCAAGGAGGAATACCAGGCCTACGTCCGTGGCTGCAAGATGCTCTGTGGCGACATTGTCGCCGCATTCATCCGCTCCATCATTGGAATCGACCGGGAGAAAGCCTCCCAACGCTATGCGGACTTCCTCACCGACACCGCCCTCAATCCGGACCAGGAGGAATACCTGAAGACCATCATTTCCTACGTCTGCGAGAACGGAGACATAACCTCCAATGACCTCATCAACGTAGAGCCTTTCAGCGGCTACGACTGGCTGGGCGTCTTTGGCCCGCAGGCCCAGGGAGTCGGAAAATTCGTCGGATATTTGCATAATGTAATCGTGGCATAAATCTGTGCAGATATACTGCACACCCGACACTTACCTTTGTACCGTCAACAGAAAACATCCCTGTTGGCGGTATTGCTTTATGTCTATCATCCTCTACATCCTCTGCGCCATTGCGTTCATCCCTGAAGTTCTCAACGAGAAACGCTAATTCCATATTGTTTCACACTATATCTTTTCCTATGCGTAGATTTATTCTTTCTTGCATTCTCATCCTTTCCGCAGTCGTTGCATTTGGACAGACCAAGGGCTTCGAGAAGACCGTTGAAGCCACCGGCGGCATCGGCCTTGACAAGTACCAGAAGTTCACCTTCGGTGTGAATTTCGTTGGCGGCTACCGCTTCAACGACTACTTCTTCATCGGAGCTGGTGCTGGCTACGAGTACCTCGACGGTCTCTACTACACCAGCTACGAGTACCACAGCGGTGCGGGTAACTCCTATCACGGCACCAGCAATGATGTTCGCAACAATATCAAGGTCTTTGGCCGCCTGAAGGCCAACCTAACCAACACCAAGGTGTCACCCTTCTTCGCAGTGGATCTCGGTGCGAATATCGGTCTCAGTTCTAACGAGATCAAGATGGCCAATGGCTTCTACTTTGAGCCAGGCTTCGGCTGTGATTTCGCAATCAGTCCCAAGCAGGCTATTTACCTGATGCTTGCCTACAACGGCATCGGCTATGACTACGAGGCATTCGACACCACCCTCGGCAGCGCTGGCCACGAAATGCGCCACGCCCTTGCCGGCAAGTTCGCCATCCACCTCGGTTTCCGCTTCTAATCCCACGTCTATGCAGGCTTATACCTTCACGCTCCGCTTCCGTTTCGACTCGGCCGATTGGCACGAGACAACCTTCCAGGCGCAACTCTCCGACGAAGAGGTGGCCTTCGTCAAGAAGTACCTGAAAGAGAACGGGTATTTCCCTTACTGGGCATTTGAGTTCGATTGCCCGGCAATGTTCGAGCGCCTGATGGAAGCCCACATGGACGCAATTGTCGCCTACGTGAACAAGGAGATCATCGCCCCTGATGAGACTCCTTTCACGAAGGAAACCGTTGACTGGGAGTGCGTCCCGTGCGACTTCGATTGGCCCGATGGCTTTCTTGAGTCATAATTTGCTAACTTTGTGATTATGATCGTTCCTTCAATGTCCAACCTTGAAATCTGTGACGCTCTGTTTGCCGACCGCCCCAAGCTGCAAATCAGAGCGAAATCACTGATTCCGAAGATGGCCAAACAATTCAAGAAGGAAAGGAGATTCCCCGCTTGGAAGTGGTCTGAATACACCCATCAGCAAAGTCATAACCGATACCTGATTTGCTTCTATGCCCCGACTCCGGCACACGCCGACAATCCAGACATGAACTTCCTCGCATTCATGGAAGAGGACCGTCAGCGCATCGTCATTCAATGGGGCTGCTGGATGTATCGCAAACACGGCAGCATGGATGCTATCGCAACCCGATACATCGGTTACTTTTCCGGCCACTTCTTCAGTCGCTACCGGGAACGTATTTGGAAAAACGTAAATATATCATTCAACGAACTTCTCTGTCGGTATTTCTCCCGAAACATCGCCACCATCCCGCTCGAACTCAACGAAGACATTCAACGCAACTATAAAGAATACGGCGAGCTGGCGAAATACGCGTTCCAGGTACCCGACGGCACCTGCTTCATCCGCCACTGGAATGAAGGCGATGAGACTACCGTTGGTCAGAAGGACAGCGACTTCATTTCAGTCGTCCTCTACTACACCTTCGTCAATGGCGGGATGATGACTGAAACCCAGAATAAAGCCATCTTAAAAGAAGGCACACGGTATATCCGTGACTATTACAAATCTCTATTTGAGGACGTTATGAAGGAAGCATTCTTCCGCCGCCTCAATACTTATAAACAAGAATCCGTTATTGAACAGAACCCTATGCCACAGATGATAAGCATGGAAGAATGCGAACAGATTGGATGCAGGACGGAAGACAAAGTCTTCGATAATATCGTGAAGAAGCTCAACCAGCGCCACCAGACTGCTACCGCCCTTTCGTTTTTTGACCAACTCTCTATTGATCTTACTCAGGCCGAAGAAATCATGCAAGATTCCTTCCCGGAAGCCTATTCCGAGATCCAAAACCTCATGCACGAAGAATATCGAGCTTTGGATGAATTGGAACAGCACTGCCTCTTCATCTACCTCTTCACTAATGACAAGGATGAGAATGAAATCGTAGATTCCATGTCCTGGCACTTCGAAGAATGGATGGAAGACCGCGGCTACGACTTCCTGTCCAAAGCAAAGACCAACCCTCAATTAGCAAACTAATAAACCTTATAGCATGAAAACCAATCGTATCATCATCACTTTATTATGCTTCATGCTCGGCTTGGCAGCATGCGCTCAGACCCCCTCTGCCTCTTCCAAGGTGGTAAAGCAAACCGAAGTTCTCGTTCCCGGATATAAGCTTTTCCCGACCACCAATATGTGGATTTTCCTGAAGCTTGACACCAGTAAAGGCCTCGTAAGTATGGTCCAATACAGCATGGAAGACAAGAACCGTCTTGAGGCCCCCATTAATTACCAGCCGCTTGCCAGCGGTACAGACGCCATTCCTGGCCGCTTCAACCTCTATCCCACTCAAAATATGTGGACTTTTATCCTGCTCGATGAAGTGGATGGACGCACCTGGCAAGTCCAGTGGTCAACAGATGGAAAAGAAGGCATCGTACCCATCAATGCCGATTCAACTCTGTAATCTTCGCGGAGCCTGCTAGAAAAGTTGCCCGGCTGCGAGCAACTTTTTTTATTGCAGATTTCGCGTTTTTGGGATATTTTTTGGGATACTTTTTACTAAAAATGCCCTGCAGAACGTTCTGCAAGGCATTTCAGCGGAGAGGACGAGATTCGAACTCGTGGTACGGAATGACCCGTACGTCGGTTTAGCAAACCGGTGGTTTCAGCCACTCACCCACCTCTCCGGGAGCCGTTTGGCGAAACTTCCGCCACGGGGGCGGACTGCAAAGATACGAATTTTTTCCCAAAAGCAAGGGGATATGTGCAAAAATACGGGTTTTTGCACAGAAAGGGGTAAAATGAAAGGAAATATGTGCGAAACGGGGGTGTTTTGCACATATTTCCTGAAATGTGTGAGCCTTGGCGCCCGATGAGGGGCGCGGAGGCGGGTTTACCAGTCGTAGCCGGCGAATTCGACGTCGTTGGCGGCGCGGTCGAGGAGGGCGGCGTTGGTGATGGCGCCCAGGTTCTCCTTCACGCCGGCGGCGTTACCTCTGCGGGCGGCGATGATGGCCTTGAGGTAAGTGACCTTCTGGTCCTTGCAGTGGGCGGTCTTGGCGGCCTTGTCCAGCTGGTCGGTCAGGATGTAGGCGAGGACGGTGTTGTGGCAGCAGCCGTCCACGTCGGCCAGGGTCTGCGCGGCGGCGTCGTAGTCGCCGGTGAGGATCTGGACGATACCGAGGTTCTTCTTGGCGTCGGGGGTGTTGGCGCGGCGGAAGTAGTTCGCGGCGGTGGCGAGGTCGTCCTTGCGGAGGGCGATGACGCCGAGGGCGTTGATGACGTCGGGATCGTTGGCGTTGGTCTTGCCGAGGGCTTCCTCAGCCTTGGCGAGCTTGCCTTCGGTGAGATACAGGGAAGCGAGGTTGAACTGGGCGCGTTCGGAGTTGAACTTGTTGGCGGCCCGCTTGTAGATCTCTTCCTTCTGGTCGTTGTTCTTCACGAGGGTGGCGGTGCGGAGGAGGGCTTCCTCGTCCAGCACGTCGGCGTTGTCGTTGAGGAGCTTCAGGAGTTCTTCGGAGGTGTAGTTCTGATACTCGACGTTCGCGATGAGGCGGGCGCGGCGGAGTTCAGGAAGGACCTCGCCCTTGAGGGCGGTGAAGACCTGGGACATGTTGCGGATCTCGTTCTCACGGACGGCCGGGTCGCTGTACATGGAGAGGACGCGGAGGATGAGCTCCTTGTCTTCGATGTCGGATTCCTTGACGAGCTTCTGGAAACCTTCCCAGTCTTCGCCGAGGCTTCTCACCGTGGCTTCGGAGATGTCGTGCTTCTTGCCCATTTCCCTGAGGGCCTTGTTGGCGGAGGTGGAACGCTTGTCAGCCAGTTCGTTGTTCTTGTTCTCGGGGCCTTCCGGAGAAGCGTAGGCGAGGATTTCGGTGCCGGTGATGGAGGTGCGCTCGTCGGCGTTGATCTGGTCGATGGCGGCGAGGAAGTCCTTGATGGACTGGCCCTTGAGCTCGGAGTTACGGACGTCGGCGCTGTTCACCAGGTACTTGATCTGGCCTTCGGCGGTGGAGGAGATGACCTCCTGGTAGGCGTCGGCCTTCGGGGTGACGAAGCCGTCACGCTTGACCAGCATGTAGGTGGTGTTCAAGCCGTCGGCGACTTTCTTGGCGGGGAGGTTCACGAACTTGTCTCCCTTGCGGGCGACACCGCGGAGCTCGAGGTGGCATTTCTCCATGCCCTCGACATAGTCGAAGTGCACGCGCTCCTTGACGGTCTGGCCGTTGGCGGAGACAACCTTGAAGTTGTCCTTGACTTTTTCGCCCTGATAGTAGAAGGGCTTCATCTTGGCTTCGCCGCCCGGGTACACGATGACAGGCGTAACTTCGAGGATGGCCTTCGGATTGAAGTAGCCTTCGGGATAGGTGACGGCTACCTGTGCGTCGATGGATCCGTTCACGGCTTCGAGCACGCCCGGATCACAGGTGACCTTCACGTTTTCGGCCATCTGGGCCATCTTGTCGAGAGAGGCGCAGGACGCGGCCGCTGCGATCATCGCGGCGGCGGCAAGGATTCTGAAAGATTTGTTCATCATTATGAGTACTAATAGTTATCGTCGTTATTGACTTGCATTTCGCAAATATAGCATTTTTTTAGTAATTTTGCAGAACTATGGACTTACAGGCACTGAAAAACAAATATGACATCATCGGCAACGATCCGGCCCTGAACCAGGCGCTGGAGACGGCGGTGAAGTTCGCGTCCACCGACCTGAGCGTCGTGATCCTGGGCGAAAGCGGTGTCGGCAAGGAAAACTTCGCACGGATCATCCACCAATACTCTCCCCGCCGCAACAACAGCTTTTTCGTAGTGAACTGCGGCGCCTTCGCCAAGGAACTGGTGAACTCCGAACTTTTCGGCCATGTCAAGGGCTCCTTCACCGGTTCCACGGAAACCCGCAAGGGCTATTTCGAGGACGCCAACGGCGGCACCCTCTTCCTGGACGAAATCGCCGAGCTCCCGCTGGAGTCGCAGGCCCTGCTGCTGCGCGTGCTCCAGTCCGGGGAGTATCGCAAGGTGGGTTCCAACAAAATCGAACATACAGATGTCCGCATCGTCGCGGCCACGAACATCGACCTGTATGAGGCCGTCCGCCGCGGCAAGTTCCGCGAGGACCTCTATTTCCGCCTCAGCGCGGCGCAGATCCGGATTCCAGCTCTGCGTGACCGCAAGGAGGACATCTATCTGCTGTTCAGGAAGTTCACGTCCGATTTCTCGGAAACGAGCGGGATGTGCAAGATCTCCCTCCGTCCGGACGCCATCCGGCTGCTGACCTCCTACCGCTGGCCGGGCAACGTCCGCCAGCTCATGGGCTTTACCCAGGCCCTGACGGCCCAGGTATCCCGGAAAGTCACGCCTTCGCTCCAGCGCATCGAACTGACGGCGGAGGAACTCGCTCCGCTGATGCCGGTGGAGCAGGGGGAGCCCATCCCGGTGGTCTTCGGCGGCCCGCAGCCCGGTCCGCAGCCCGGAACATCCGGTCCGGCGATGGACCTGCAACCCATCATCAAGGCCATCTTCGACCTGAACCAGCGGATCGACGACCTGGAATCGCGGGTGGACCGCCGCTCGCTTCCGGCCCCGTCCGCTCCGCCGCAGGAAGCCGAATGGCAGGGGCAGGATTTTACGGCCCCTTCCGGCCGGGTGGTCGAGTCCGACCCGGACGAACAGCCCCAGCAGGAGCCTCCGACCCTCTCCGTGAAGGAGCAGGAGGCTGAACTCATCCGCAAAGCCCTCGAAAAGCACGGCGGCAACCGCAAACTCGCGGCCGAGGAACTCGGCATGTCCGAGCGCACCCTGTACCGCAAGCTCCCGCCTGAATACCGCAAGAAATGAAGAAGTTCATCTGCCTCATACTCTTCGCCGCCGCGGTCGTTTCCTGTGGAATCTATTCTTTCACAGGCACGAACATCCAGTCCGACGTGAAGACCATCACCATCCCCTTCGTGGAATACAAGGCCCTGCGCGTGAATCCGTCGCTGTCCAACGACCTCACCGAGGCCCTGCAGGACAAGTTCCGGAAGCTGACCACTCTGGAGCAGGTGGATGAGGACGGCGACCTGGAGCTCGTGTGCGAGGTGACCGGCTACGAGGTCAAGGCTACGGCCATCACCGCGGGCGAAGTCGCCGCGCAGAACCGGCTCACCGTAACCGTGAAGGTCGAGTTTACCAGCCGGAAGTATCCCGAGGATGACGTGAGCCAGTCCTTCTCCGCCTACGAGGACTTCGATTCCGGCAACTCCCTCGATGCCGTGGAAGGCACCCTGTGCGAAGCCATCATTGAAAAACTCGTCGAAGACATCTTCAACGCAACCGTAGCGCAATGGTAAACGCCGCAGATTATATCGACCTGGGCTCCCTGACGATGGACGAACTCGCCGGGGTGGTCCACCTGTACCCCTGGTTCGCATCGGCCCGGAAGGAACTGTGCTCCCGGATGTCCCGCCTCGGCGGCGACGACTGGGGTGTGGAGCAGTATGCCGAGGAGGCTCTCTATATCGGCGACCGCCGGAAGGTGGCGTCCCTGCTCCGTGCCGGCAAGAAAGCCGACTATGCCGACAAGGACGTGGAACGCATCCTCCGCTCCTGGATCGCCCCGGCTCCGGAAAAGAACGGGGAAGGGGAGCGCGAGGTCCATGTGGTGGGCGGGGACTATTTCTCCCAGGCCCAGTACAAGGGCGTGGGCCGTACGGACGACAATATCTTCACCCGTTTCGCGGTAAAGATCAAGTCCGACGGTGTCAAGGACGACAAGACCGGCTTTGACATCGCGGACCGGTATGCGACCGAAACCCTGGCCGAGATCTTCGCCGAACAGGGCTGCGTGGAGGAGGCCCGGCGCATTTATTCCCGGCTAATTTTGGATAATCCGGAAAAAAGTGCTTACTTTGCAGCCCTTATCGACAAATTGAAATAAAATAGTAGTAAAGATATGAACGTCGCATTCACCATCCTGGTCGTCCTGATTGTCCTCGCGGCCATCCTGCTGATCGTGGTCGTCCTCCTGCAGAACGGCAAGGACGGCGGCCTCGCCACCAATTTCACTTCCGCGAACCAGGCCCTGGGCGTCCGCCAGACGGCCACCATCCTCGAGAAGGCCACCTGGTACCTCGTCGCCTTCATCCTGGTCCTCGCCATCGCCAGCACGCTGGTGATCTCCCATGGATCCCAGGCCAGCACCGGCGACGCCGTGAGCACCGAGATCCTCAACCAGGCCGCCCCGGCTTCCGAGACCCCGGCCTTCCCGGTGGAGATCCCCCAGACCGACCCGACCGCCGAGTAGTTTTGCGACGGCTGACAATTTGTCAGTAAACCGTTAAAGGAACAGCCTTTGAAGATAGCCGTTTGCCCCGCCGGGCAGACGGCTATCCCTGCATATGCCCCGGCCGGGGCGGAAAGGAGACTTTATTATGGCAAACGAAAACACTTTTTTACAGCGGTTCGCAGTGAACCTCAACGAGCGCGCCTCCCAGGGCAAGCTCGACCCGGTCATCGGGCGGGATGACGAGATCCGCCGGGTGCTCCAGATACTGTCCAGAAGGACCAAGAACAACCCGATCCTGGTGGGTGAACCGGGCGTGGGCAAGACCGCCATTTCGGAAGGCATCGCCCAGAACATCGTGTCCGGCCATGTGCCGGAGAACCTGAAGTCCAAGCAGGTGTATTCCCTGGACATGGGCGCCCTCATCGCGGGTGCGAAATACCAGGGAGAATTCGAGGAAAGGTTGAAAGGTGTCGTCAAGGAAGTCGTGGACTCCGCCGGCGAGATCATCCTCTTTATCGACGAAATCCATACGCTGGTGGGTGCGGGACGTTCTTCCGGCGCGATGGATGCGTCCAACATCCTGAAGCCGGCGCTGGCCCGCGGCGAACTCCGCACCATCGGCTCGACCACCCTGGACGAGTACCAGAAATATTTCGAAACCGACAAGGCCCTGGAACGCCGGTTCCAGATGGTCATGGTCGACGAGCCTTCGCCCGCGGAATCCATCGCGATCCTCCGTGGCTTGAAGGAACGCTACGAGAACCACCACAAGGTGCGCATCGAGGACGACGCGCTCATCGCGGCCGTGAACCTGTCGCACCGGTACATCACTTCCCGGTTCCTGCCGGACAAGGCCATCGACCTGATCGACGAGGCTGCTTCCAAACTCCGTCTGGAGATGAACTCCGTGCCGGAGCCCATCGACGACCTGAACAGCGCCATCCGCCAGAAGGAGATCGAGAAGGAGGCCATCAAGCGCGAAGGCGTGTCCTTGAAGATGGAGAAGCTGGACGCCGAACTCAAGGATTTGAACGCGAAGCGGGATGTGCTCATGAAGCGTTGGAATGAGGAGAAAGACATCCTAGCCGGCCTGCAGACGGCCCGCCAGGAGATGGAGGATTACAAGATCCAGGCGGCCGCGGCCGAGCGTGCAGGTGACTATGGTAAGGTTGCGGAACTGCGTTACGGCAAGATGGTTGCGACGCAGAAGACCATCGACGACCTCACCGCGAAGGCGGCGGCCATCAAGGAACCGATTGTTACCGAAGCCGTTACGCCGGAAGACATCGCGGAAGTCGTCGCGAAGTGGACGGGCATCCCCGTGAAGCGGATGCTCGAGAGCGAGAAGGAAAAGCTTCTGCGGATGGAAGGCGAACTGCACAAGCGGGTGGTCGGCCAGGACCGGGCCATCCAGGCCGTGTCCGACGCCGTCCGCCGCAACCGGGCGGGCTTGTCGAACGAAAAGCGTCCTATCGGCTCGTTCCTGTTCATGGGTACGACCGGCGTGGGCAAGACCGAGTTGGCAAAGGCCCTTGCGGAATTCCTGTTCAACGACGAGAACATGATTACCCGGATCGACATGTCCGAGTACCAGGAGCGGCATACCGTCTCCCGGCTTGTGGGTGCGCCTCCGGGATACGTGGGCTACGACGAGGGCGGCCAGCTTACCGAGGCCGTGCGGCGGAAACCGTATTCCGTGGTGCTGTTGGACGAGATCGAGAAGGCCCATCCGGACGTGTTCAACGTCCTCCTGCAGGTGCTGGACGACGGTCGGCTCACCGACAACAAGGGCCGTACCGTGGACTTTAAGAACACCATCCTCATCATGACCTCCAATGCGGGCTCGGACATCATCCAGAGCTATATGGAGCGTCTCCCGGAGGTGGACGGGGTCAATGCGCAGGCCATCGCGCAGCGTCGTTCCCTGCTGGACGAGTGCTCCTCCCGCGTGCTCGACGTCCTCAAGCAGACGGTCCGGCCGGAGTTCCTGAACCGTATCGACGAAATCATCATGTTCGACCCGCTGTCCAAGGCCGACATCCGCGACATCCTGCACATCCAGATGGACGACCTGCGCCGCAAGCTCTCCGAGAACGGCATCACGGTGGAATTCACCCCCGCCTTCGAGGATTACATGGTCGAACACGGTTATGAGCCGTCCTACGGCGCGCGTCCGATCAAGCGGCTGATGCAGCGTGAACTGGTGAACCTGTTGGCGAAGGCCATCCTGGACGGTACCGTCCACCGCGACAGCGCCATCAAGGTCGATTCCGCCGGCGGTCGGATCCTCCTGCGGAATTAATCCTGGCGCTTAATCGGTTGATCCTGAGGGTTTTATGAGTAATGCCCTGTGATTCTTTTCACAGGGCATAACTCGTAAAGTGTTGCTGGTCAGCTATTTGGCCGCCAGGGTCTTAGCAGTAGAGGCCTCCGTTGACGGCGATTACCTGGCCGGTCACATAGGAAGAGAGGTCGGAAGCCAGGTAGAGGGCGGTGTTGGCGATTTCATCGACGGTGCCGCCCCGCTTGAGCGGGATGTTCTTGATGTATTCCTCGCGGACGGCTTCCGGAAGGGCGTTGGTCATCTCGGAGACGATGAAGCCCGGGGCGATGGCGTTGGCACGGATGCCGCGGGAGCCCATTTCCTTGGCGACGGACTTGGCCATCGCGATGAGGCCGGCCTTGGAGGAGGCGTAATTGATCTGGCCGGGATTGCCCATCTGGCCGGCGATGGAGGACATGTTGATGATGGAACCGCCTTTCTGGCGGGCCATCTGCGGGATGACGGCGTGGATGAAGTTGAAGGCCGACTTGAGGTTCACGGCGATAACCGCGTCCCACTGGGCTTCGCTCATCCGCATTACCAGGCCGTCCTTGGTGATGCCGGCGTTGTTCACGAGAATGTCGATGCGTCCGAAGTCCTTGAGGATTTCCTCGACGACGGTGTGCGTTTCATCGAAGTTGGCTGCATTGGAGGCGTAGCCCTTGACCTTGTGCCCGAAGGCGGCGATTTCGGAGATGGTTTCCTCGGCCGCCTCGTTGATGACGAGGTCGGTGAAGGCGACGTCGGCGCCTTCGGATGCGAATTTCAAAGCGATGGCCTTGCCGATGCCTCTTGCGGCGCCGGTGACGAGGGCCACCTTTCCGTCTAACATACCCATATTGTCTAGCGTTTAAGTTTCGTGCATGCAAAGATAGGAATTATTTTTCCTAACTTTGCAAATCCAAATACGAAGCACTATGTCCAGCCACATCCGGGATATCAACCTGTGGGAGAGCGGAGCGCTGAAGATCCGCTGGGTCCGCGACCACATGCCCCTCCTCGGGGGAATCGAGAAGGATTTCATCGAAACAAAGCCCTTTGCAGGGATGAAGATCGCCCTGAGCGTCCACATGGAGGCGAAGACGGCGCGCCTGTGCCTGTGCCTGGCCGCCGGCGGCGCCGAAATGTATGCCACGGGTTGCAATCCGCTGTCCACCCAGGATGACGTGGCGGCAGCCCTGGTCCATGAGGGCCTGAATGTGTTCGCGATTCACGGCGCCACCATGGAAGAGTACGAGGCGGACCTGCGCCGTGTGCTGGAAGTGGGCCCGAACATCATCATCGACGACGGGGGAGACCTGGTGACGCTGATGCATCGGGAGTTTCCTCATTTAATCCCCCAAGTTATCGGCGGCTGCGAAGAGACGACCACCGGCATCCTGCGCCTCAAGGCGATGGACCGTGCCGGTACGCTGCGCTTCCCGATGATGCTCGTGAACGACGCCGACTGCAAGCACCTGTTTGACAACCGCTACGGTACCGGCCAGAGTGTGTGGAACGGCATCAACCGGACCACCAACCTGATTGTCGCCGGGAAGGATGTCGTCGTGGCGGGCTACGGCCTGTGCGGCAAGGGCATCGCCCTGCGCGCCAAAGGCCTCGGCGCCCGCGTGACTGTCACGGAGGTGGATCCGGTCAAGGCCCTCGAAGCTGCGATGGACGGTTTCCGCGTGATGAAGATGGCCGATGCCGCCCCGCTGGGCGACCTGTTCATTACGGCGACCGGCTGCAAGGACGTGATCACGGCGGACCAGCTGCTGACCATGAAGGACGGCGCCATCTGCTGCAATGCCGGTCACTTCGATGTGGAAGTGGACGTGGCCTGGCTGCGTGAGAACGCCGTTTCACGGCGGGAGGCCCGCCAGAACATCGAAGCCTTCACCCTGGAGAACGGCCGCACGGTCTATGTCCTCGGCGAAGGCCGGCTCGTGAACCTCGCCGCCGGCGACGGCCACCCGGCCGAAATCATGGACATGTCCTTCGCCATCCAGGCCCTGAGCGCCCGTTACCTGGTGGAGCACCAAGGCTCCCTCACGCAGAAACTGAACAACGTCCCTGCGGAAATCGACTGCGAAGTGGCGTTCCGGAAACTGGCCTCGGAAGGCATTGCCATCGACACTCTTACCCCTGAGCAGCATCGCTACATTTACGGGGATTGAGATTGAGGCCGGGGCGTTTTTCGCGCGTCCGGGTGTAAGAAACACATAATCTACCTACTGAAACAACACAAGTTATCAACAACCTGTGTTGTTTTTCTTTTCCTTCCCCTATCTTTGACCCCCACCCACCCAAGGGGGCGGACCGCCATTCGGGCGGCCCGAAACCCGCGTCTTCTTGCGGGCGG
>JAEEGF010484697.1_pt1 | contig 24222 bp, 23 predicted proteins | sample 9134171 | NCBI WGS metagenome assembly JAEEGF01 (sample SAMN16246542, study PRJNA631951) | gut metagenome | biome: gut microbiome; feature: rumen; material: AP-attached | host: Bos | place: Iran: Karaj | collected 2018-10
TCTGCAACTCTCATGGAGCATGAGGGCGAGGTTAAGAACTAAGATAGCATATAATGAACAGGCCCTGTGCACACGTAGCACAGGGCTTTTTTGTTTATTCTAATTTTTCCTTTATCCAAATGACTGACTATTCCTTCTTTGATTATTTCGATTATTTGTATGCTGATTAGAATCATTTTTGACAAGTTGCTTTTTCTTTGTGGCTGAGGATGTTCCTGCATCACGCCCACTAGAAGCAGAGCTAGCGTTACTACTAATTTCTCCTTGCCCTAATTCTCTATATATTAAATCATTAATATCAGTACTACTACTTCTTCTTGAACTTATTGTCTCTTCTGAGGCTACTTCTTTTCCCTTACCTTTTGCCCGCGCACTCCTTCCATTTCCTATTTCAGAATTTGTACTTCTATCACTACGGTAGTCTGAAATATTATTGCTTGCAGTAACAGAATCAGTGGAGAAATTATAGCTTTCTGCCATTCCTTTATCTGGATGAATATATGAAGAATAAACCATTTCAGCTGATTGAGCCATTGCACCATGATTTCTAGTATAGTATAAACTATCCCATCGTGGTGGATTAGTAGTAGCTGCTTGTCTTATATCAGGAGAAATATATGTCATTTGAACCGTGTTTTCCATTCCATTCGATTCTGCAGTAGATGCGTTCCTTAATGGTCTTCTCTTTTCATCATGGTGAAGGCTAGCCCCTCGTGGCGGAAAGTCTTGTCGTATACTTTCGTTTTGTCCAGCACCGTAAGCAGAAAGAATATCATTCACAATAGCTTCTTGATTATTACTCGAAATTCCAGTGTTCTCAAGAGCAGAATCTATTGCTGCATTTTGAATTACGGCCTCTCTTTTATCTGGATTGACCTCCCCGAAACGTACAGTTCTCAACCCAGAAACTACAGTTGCTCCTCTCGCCGGTCTTTCTTCTTGTCTTGCTTCTTGTCTTGCTTCTGGTCTCTCATTCAACCTTCTTTGAGAATTCCCTCTTAGTTTTTCTTTAATTTTTTTAAATAAATTAGCCATTTATTCACCTCCTTTATCCAATTCACTGATTACGCCTTCTTTGATTAATTCGATTATTTGTATGCTCATAAGAATCATTTTTGACAAGTTGACTACTTCCGCTTGCTGAATTTCTCTCAGAACTTTTTTGACTATAAGTACTAGTATTTGATCCGCGATTATTACTTATATCAGAAGAAAAATAGCCTGAATTTTGCGAATTACCACTACTAGACTCGATATAAGAATCAGCTCTTCCTTTCCCCTTATCTTTTGTACTGTCTACAGTCTCTCCTCGCATGGGCTCAATATCTACATTGGTTCCATTACTTACCTGCACAACTCTATCTACTCTATTATTACCGTTCCGCACAAGTTCATTCTGGAGCAATCTATCACCAGCATTAGCAGCGCTAGCACCAAAAGCTCTGACCAGGGGAAGACTAGCTGATCGTGGGGGTAGTGCATCTCTTGGTATATTATTCCCTCGTAGTGGTCTTCCATTTATGTCATAGCGAAGACTATCTACCCGTGGGGGATTTGTGTCTGGTGATCTATTACCTGCAGCTAATGGTCTTCCACTTTCGTCATGGAAACGGCTAGCTCCACGTGATGGAATTGCGATTGATGATCTATTACCTGCAGCTTGTATATTCCTCTCCATCGCTCGTTGTCTTTCGATTTCCACAGGATTAAGTGGAGGACGGCTCTGCGCATACCTATTAATCACTTCTTGATGATAATAATCTTGCGTTCTAATGTGCTGCACATCATTGGGATTAGCGGCATTTCTTTCAATTCTGCCTCCATCTATATTATTTTGCATTACCATTTCCCTATTTCGGGTCAAAAAATTATTATAATTTCTTACTATATCGCTTCCATCTTCTGACGGAAAGGCTTTGACAAAACCTAGGTCGTTTTCTCTCTTCATAGTGTTCAATGCCGAAATATGACTGTCGTAATGAGTAATTAATGCATCAGCTTCTGCTTTATTTATACTTCTATTCATTTGAACAAGATGTTTCGCCTTTTCATAAGTAGCAATTCTCTTATTGAGTATTTTCTTCAGTCTTCTTTTATTATTTAATTTTTCCCATACATTATTAGCCATTTATCCCATCTCCTTTTTTTGTATTTTTAACACTATCTTTAATTCAATAAATATCAGCTGGTTTTTTCCAAAAATATAATTAAAATTTATTTTTAAAATATAAGCAAAAAAAATACCAAGAATAATCATCCCTGGTATTTTTTAGTTTCACTATTAATGGTTATATATGTTTATAAAGAAAACAGTATCCGCGTTCTCTCCGTCATAAGACTCCGCCCAAGTATTAACAGTATCACTTGGACTATCCTCTTCTTTGCCACCGCCAATAATATGACCATCTTTATCTAACACATAGCCATATCCCTTTGGAATAGACACAGAATCAATTTCAGTGTCCGCAGAATATGTCGCAATAATACGATAATACTGTTCAGACTTATCCAATTCAGTATTAATCTCATAAGGTACATACTCTTTGTCTGATGGTTCTACTGAAAAATTATTCCATCTAACATTTCCCGATGGTTCATCAGATTCACAATCATATTGTATGGCAATTGTATTATTTGGTCCCAGTTCCACATCAGATTCAAGTATATCAGCAACTACATCTCCTGATGCATTTTCTATATATCCTTCACAAGAAAACTTTACCGCTTCGTTCGTAACATTTGTATAAGCTACTACTAAGAAATTATGTAGGCTATCCTGCTTATCAAAATATGCTGTTTCTGAAATAACTATACCTTCATTATCTGGTGCGCTGTAAACTGCATCCCAATTCACCTTTTTATAATTAGTATCTAAAGCATCTATCTTTGCCTTAGTATCATCTGAAAGTGGATTCTCTGATGCAGTTTTTTCTCCAAAAGCTGCTGCAACTGCATCTTCTTCCTTAGATTCCTCAACTGTCTGGCCAGCTTCTGGTGAAGACTCATTCTCCACGCTATCACTTGATTTACCACAACCAACTAAAACAGTTGCTGCCATCATAATTCCTAAAAGCTTCTTAATATTTTTCATAACAAGTCCTCTCCTTAATACACTGAACAAATACAATTTACATCATTAATTTCCTTCAGGTTCATTTTCCATAAGAACTTCTTCTGGTCCATAATATGTATCACCTGTTGAATACAGAACTGAGAAAGTACGTCCGGTAATATCTTTTAGTGTGAATTGACATTCCCCTTCAACAGCTTCCTTTAGGTTCAATGTAATCTCATTATCTTGTTCTTCTATCATCTCTACATTGCCCTCTGGATCTGTAAATATGAGAGTCGCAGGTCCAGCATTTTCAAGTGGGGTAAGCTTTATAACTGCACAGAATGGATCTGTACTACTCACTACATATGTCCAATCCGCCATCGATGGAGAAGCTACTTCTGGTACTTCCTCTGCCAATTCTTCGGTATCCTCTGCCTCGACTTCCTCACCCTCGTCATTAAGCTCAGGCTGAGATGGATCGTAGATAACTTTTCCATACTCATCATACTGAATCAGCGGAACATTCCAATCAATATTCTTATCATATGGCTTGCCATTATACGCTTCCACATCCTCGTCATCTACAAATCTAAAAAGCGCTTCACCATTTATGTAATAGTATCCACTACATAACCAATCTGGGATATCTACAGATATACAGTTTGAATGCAAGAATTCATAGCCATGACAATTAAAATCCTCAAACTCTGTAAATGTATGCTGGTTTGCAGTCAGCATATAATCCTGAAAATAGGTGCCTGTATAAAACTCACAAACATATTGTTCATTCTTCTTTAAGCCAGAAACAATTCCACTTTCTGTTACAGTATCTTCTGTGAGGCTGGCTTTACCAACCTTTTCTAGATACAATTTTTGTATATTAAGTCCTGCTAAGTCTCCAGCATCACACTCAGTATTTATATATTGCTTAAAATCCTTAGCATCAGTCTGCATATAGGTCAAATAATAATGGCCTGCTGCATCCGGCTTTAATGATGTCAAACCAATAGAATATCCATTTTCGTATAAACGAAGAAAGTTGTATGTATCTGGTACTTCTTTTTTGCTTACATAAACGATTTTATCAGCACGAGTCACCGTAGGAATCAACTTGTCATCCCTTGTATCTATCCATACAGTATAATTAGCTTCAGAGGTACCCTTATCTTTATATTTAAGATTGGTATTGCCCTTTGGACAAAGAATAAATTCATTGTCCTCTGCAGTAATCTTTTTGCCTTCACAATTTTTCCAAATGTATATATGTCCATCTTCTAAATCTTCTACACTATTAATGATTTCTACATCTTTTTCTTTTGCAGAAGCTTTACCTCCATCTATTAACCCAAGTTTCGACAAAACAACACTTGCAATTAGAAGCAATGATACCAATGCAATTATTCCTATTAGTATTTTATTTTTCATCTTTAACTCCTAAAGGTTCACACCATTTTCAAAACCTCGTTTGAATATTTCATTCTACGCCTTGCTGATTGAACAATCTCTTCTGGTATAGAGCTAAGAGATTTATTCTCTAATATCAAGCAGATTGTATGTGCAATGAGTTCCATCTTTATATTTGCCTCATACAGATATCTTTTTCTTTTGAATCCATCTCCATATCGCTTTAGCAATGTCCTTGCCGTTGATATTTCATAACTAGTATATCCTCTTTCAGAAAGATCCTTTTCATTTCCACCAGCTCTAATTGCATCCATACAATGCAATGAATGAAATACATAAAACTCATACTGAACTAACAAATATTTATATGACAATAATTCATTTCTATCTTCAAAATTAATAAAAGGTTCAATTTCTTTTTTTATTGCAAAATTATTATTTCCACCATACAATATATCTTTTTTTCTTAGTCGCTCAAAAACACTTACATAATCAATTTGCATGGATTATCTCCTAACTATTTTCCTGCTCCATGACATAACCTACAGTATGATGAGTCATATGATTTTCCTTATATGACTTCAAACCAAGAATAGCAAAAGCAAATACTAGAAATACTACCATTAATACCACAACAAGAATTAGACTTCTCCTCTGTCCCTCTGGTGTGGCCACCGCTTTTTTTCTTTCCTCTCGCTGTTCCTCTACTTTTAATTTGCCAGCCTCTTCTTTCATAAGCGACACATCTTCTGTAGACTTGAAATTCACATATTTAACAGGCTTAAAAAAAACTAACTTTAAATATGCGCCAATGGTCATATGCTCATTTTGATTGGCCCCAAACAAAAAACCTAATCCTACAAATATAAGCGAGCCAAAAAAAGAAAGTAAAAAGGGCGCTTGAAAAACCATTTGTGTAACAATAAAACACACAGCACCAATAATCACATTCCCCCAAAGAATAACTTTTTGGGTCATTGTTTGATGGGCTAAATATTGAATTCCAAATAGAGCATCGCTATCTATTTCTTCTAAATTTATATTTCTTTCAAATTGTACTGCCAATTTTACTCTCCTAACTATCCAAACACCTTTGCAACTAAGCTATCCATTGATTTTAATAATCCGCTTATAATTATGGCTGTCATATCCACTTGTACTATCGTTACAAGAGCCTTAACTATATCGTTGCCAGTTGCAGTAGGATCTTTCATAAAATAACCAGTAATATCGTACGTAGTGAACATTGCATTCCCCAACTGTACTGCCGTAATCATAAAAGCTCCTGATAGTGCCAATGCTAACAACGATTTACCATAGTGCCACATCATCCTCTCACCTTCACCGGCGCATGCTCCTATTCCAAGCACTATTGTAGAAAATGGCAGTATTACAAGTGGCTTTATAATCCTTTCAAAGGCTACTCCGATAACTGTAAGGCCTGTAGCCCCCAGTATTACAATAGATGCCAATCCTCCAATAAAATACACAAGAATAGTAATTACTATAGCCAAGGCATCCAAAATATACGCTCCAATATTTAATCCGTGGCTTCCTATGCTCAGATCCAAGTTATCTATCGAAGTTAATACTGCATTATTTTGTGTATCAATTTGTCCATATGCGCCACCAGAATTGATTGCACTTGTTATGCCAGATGCAAAATCCATTATATAGCCAATAATGTTCCACAACTGTGACGATATATATAAAATGATTACATATTTTAAAGTATCAAGCAGGAACTTCCTGGCTTGTTGTTCCGGCGGCGTACTAGAAACAGTTTTGTAAATAGCAATAATAAAAAACAACGTAGCTATTGGTATAGTACAACCTGCAATTTTTCCAAATATATCTCCAGCTGTATTGTATAGCGAAGATGCCTTACCATTTCTATAGGAATCAGCAAACATGTCGCATGACAGACCTATCATCGCATTCCATATGGCATATCCCGCTCTAAATATAGCTTTCATTGCTTCTCTCATAATTCAATCCCTCGTTTTTAAAAAGCATAAGTGTCTTTATTTACTTAAGACACTTATGCCTTTTGCCTTCCTATTTCAAGAACCTCCAAGAAGACCTACAATACCTGACAAACCAAGTAATACACCACCAGCTACAATTGTAAACACCGCCTGATGCTCACCCTGCTGATCTAGCTTCTGGAATGCTAGCGCAAACTTGATTCCTCCGTAAATGATAATTAAGCCTCCGATAGCTGCAGCGATCTGTGTAAGAACTGACTTCAAACTATTAATTGAAGATAAATAACCTGCTACAACATATAAATTTTGACTTAGAAAAAGACTCATGATATTTCTCCTCTCTTATTTTAAGTTTTATTTCTTGTCGTCCATATTTAGTTCAAAGAAGTATTTTCTTTTTTTCCATTTTTTATTAATTTGCGTAAAGAATTTCTTCAATCTCCTCTATGCTCATAGTTGGATTAATATATGCAGTGATGTCATCCATACGAACATTAACATTTAAAATTACGTCTTCCATAACATCAATCTGATATGGCTTAAAGCCTTTATCCATTAGCTTCTTAACCATTAATTGTCTATCGCCATATTTTTCAAAATCAACTACTACATCATCCGCCTCTTCATCATAGTATTCGCTGCCATCTGGTCCAATAGCAGGGCCATTTGCTGCCTTTCGTAAATTCTTAGGCACATAATAATCCTTTCTACAAAGAAGGGGCATAAGAGGACTATTCTGGAACTGAACCTTTGGCTCATAAAGTGGATTAGAACCCTTGACAATAATTGCCGCAGGACCATCTTTTTTCATAGAATACATCTCCTGAGCAGAGAATAATGGTTTCTCCATAATGTCATCTGTGTGACTAGTTGAACCCTGCATTCCATATGTATTACCAATGGATCTTTTATGAATAGTCTGATTTCCAAACATCTTACTTAAGTACTCGCAGGAATCCTGATCTGGAGCACCTAGAATTTCAATAATAGAACAGTTACCAATCAAATCGTGGTCCATGTCATACTTAGGGAACTTTCTCTTAAGCTGAATTAAGTTCTGTACAATCATAAATGCAGACATATTTCTGCTTCGCATAGTAGAAAGTCTCTCTACGAATGAATCCGGCAGAGTTACATTGGCAAACTCGTCCATCAGGAACGTCAAATGCTGTGGCAAAGTTTCATGGAACCATGGATCTGCCATTGTAAGATGGTAAAGTTCATCAAAGAATAATGAATAAATAACAGAAACAATCCAGTCAAAATAGTGCTGATTCTCAGATGTTACAAGATAGAGAATTCTCTTTCCTGTACTTGAGTTCTCATCTGGCTGACTGTATCCGAAATTTTTCGAAATATCGATTTCATCTTCGCTCAAAAGCTCCTGAACACATCGAAGCTTCATATATCTACAGTGGGCATCAAGGGAAGCTACAATAGAAGATGTAGTCTCAGGTGCACCATTATAGTATTTTTCAATATCAACGAAGCCTGGGAAATGAGTGCCGTCACCCTTGTGCTCTGGAGATTCTCTCCATCTCTTGTCACAATCAGTTACAATTCTAAGAATACCCGGTTCACAGTCAGGTCCACCGACCAATTCAGGATTTCCATTATGATCTGTGGCCATGGTACCATCCTGGTTGTATTTTGGCATACCATAGTTTTCAATCTGACCTGTTCCAGTCTGATGAACAGCTGTAGCCTCAAGAAGCTTAACAAACTCTTTCCAGTTTTGCTTTTCAGGTGGTCTATCATAGTGAATGATATAAAGTAAGCAGGTCAAAAGGATTTCCGCAGAATCCTCAAAGAACTGATTAGAACCACTTTCGGCACCTGGCGCTGTTGTGGCCTTCATAAGAATCTGAGCCATCGACATAATCTCAGACTCATTTCTTATATATCTGAAAGGATTAAAGTGTACCGACATTGACATTGAATCCTCGGACTCAACATTCAAAACCATTACCTCGTAACCATTGTCCTCAAAATACTGTGCAGTCTGATGGAAAAGCTCCGCCTTAGGGTCAGTAACAACGTAATTTCCAGCCAGCTGTGATAATACTGGTCTAGCTAATCTAAATGATTTACCTGTTCCAGGAGGTCCTATAACAAGGGCATTTAGGTTAGAAGTTTTTTCGTTATCGATATTTACGTATACACCTTCTGCAAGCCAGTAATTCTTGGTATTAACTCTATATGGAAACTGCAATCTTGGGAATTTCTTTCTAACTTCCTCTTCTTTATCACCAAAATTAACCTCTACCAAGTTATTATTGTCATGATTTGCAAATTCATTGGTAAAAGCTTTTGCAGTTGCCCATGAAGCAGAACCATACTCCTCCCCCTGGAAGTCGTATGAAAATTGTGTCTGCTGGAAAATATAAAAAAGTGTCCAGGTAAATACAAATATTCCAATAAATATTGGAGCGTGCTCTGTATATTTAACTATTAAATTAAGTGGCGAAGCTGTATAGTACTCAATAAAATTTGGAAAAAGTGTGCCTATACCTCCATCTTCATCCCATACAGCACCAAACATCATACCTAGATATGTAAGTAATAATGAAACCGCAAACCATGTTAATAATATAGACTTCGGGTCTTTTTTTTGGACCTTTCTTATCTGGCTCATAACATCTTCTCCTTCTAAAAAAACTTTTGTTTACCTTTGAGGGAATCAGCTTCTGTCTTCTCTTTTGCTCTTCTTGCATTCTCCTCGTTTACTCTATCTTCGATTGCATCTCTAAGAATTTTCTTTTTTTCCTTTTCTATTTGCTCCATCAAAGAATAGCTATCGTCATTTTTATCAAATTCAAATAAATTCATAACACTCATTCTTATTATTTACGGAGTACATATAGCAAAAGCATTTTTGCTTCGAAGAGGTCCGTAAATAACTCCCTCATCATCGCCATATGCCTCCACAACATATCCATTTCCCACGTATATAGCTACATGATAAATATTGCTCCACTTATCTTCGTTTTCTTTTCTAACTTCATCTGGCGGATCTGCGTAATATATTAGGTCTCCTACTTGAGGTGCTACGGATGTATCCTGTAAATATTTGCCTTGATTCATCAGCATCTCGGCTTGACCTGCTGCAGTACTAGCAGTTATATCTTTTCCAATATATTTTTCAACATCATATGCCAGTCCAGAACAGTCATAGGAATCAGGGCCTGTTCTTGACATTCCATCTTCGACCTCTTCTTTAGTAGTGTACTCTTTACCAACTTGCTTTAAGGCATATCTGAGAAGTTTCTCCTGGTCTCCTGTAAGTCCTTCTCGCTCTGCAACCATTTCATCTATTTTTTCTTCAGAATAGGTAGAGCTCTCTCTGGAACTACTTGAATCGTCGTCATCATCTCCACCAATTCCAAAGAAACTTAATATACTTCTAGCTATACCTGTAATGGCTGCTATTGCAGCTGCAACTACAACAAGTAACATCAAGAACGGGAATATATATGCCAATATGTTAGCTATAGCGGTTGTTATCAACCCAATTATGTATTTTTTTAATTGTTCAAGTGGATTAAGTAGTTTGCTAGCTAAATTTTTTGTTAGTTTATCAGCCAGCTTCATAGCCTTCTTTTTTGCTGCAGCTTTAACAGAGTTGTTCACATTACCAACTAAGCTCTTATTTCCAGCAGCATATAAATCATCCGAACTAAGACTTGAGCCAGTTCTTAAATCATTTCTCGCAGCATCCACATTCTTAAGAGCTGTTATAGCAGCTTGCTTCTTTGTAGCCTTCCATTTTAAAGCATTTTGCTTGGCAAGTGCCTCTTTTGCAGCATTCTTTTTATCAACCAAGTCAAGAAAGTAATTTTCTCGCTCCGTACGCGGACCTATTCTATCGCTATATAGCTGGCGATTCTCCTTATAATGCTTGCTTAGATTTTTAACATCCTTCTTTTTTAAATCATATTTCTTGCAAATTTCTTTGCGTAGTTCTTTATAATCCTTAGTCTCATTCTTATAGTTTTTATAAGCCTCTTCAGCTTTATTTTTGTATTTCTGCTTAGATTTTGTAAGTATTTCAATAGGATATTTATACAGGCTCGACTCTGCATTTCGCATATCCGGAAGCAAAGTCTGTTGTTCTTCGGTTAATCCTTGTTTTAAACTGTTATATGGGTCCGAACCGTGTTCTTTTACTATCCAGTCGGCCGGTTTTTGTGACCATCCCACGGCCTTTTTATAGCCATGATAGGTCATAACAGATGCTTTTTTCGCTTTATCTATGAGACCTCTATCTCCCATGTTTATGCCTCTTTTCTATCTACTGCATCCTTAACAACGTCCTTAGTTTTCTTAACCCCGGCATCAGTATTAATAATCTTATAGATTTCACTTTCCTTTTTGACAATCATGTCAAAAGGAACTGTGACTGGACCCATTTTAAGAAGTCCTGTACCACTTACCGCATTATCCACATAAGCAAACATAGCTGGTGAAATGCTAGGTAGGAATCGCATAAGCATTTCTTTATCCTGGGTTGACTGTGATAAAAGGAAGAAACTCTCTGTATTTGAGAAAATCTGAGAAAGATTTGCGTCATTATCGGAACGAATCAAATCACTCATGTTCTGAGTAATTCCAGTCATAAGACCACTCATCTTTCGAACCTCTTTCCACAGCTTCAGTACGAATTTTGCTACACACTCAATTCCTAGAAGCTCGTGAAACTCATCAATATATACGTGAGTCCATTTACCATCATGACCATTTCGTCTGATTGTATTTCTTACCATTTCCATCATGACTACCATGGCACTTACACGGATATTTTCCTGGGTATGAGATAAATCAAAGGAAATAAATCTACTGTCCAAGTCTACATTTGTACGATGATTGAATAATGAAAGGGAACCATTTACAAATGTATCCATCATCTTAGCCACATGAGTAGCATGCATATCGTTCATATCCAACAAGCACTGGTAAATATCCTGCAGAGTAGGAGAATACTGTCTTACCTGCTCCTCTCTAGAAAGAGATGTATATGACTCATTTCCAAATACCATATCGCTTCGCATATGCTTTGGAATGACAAATTCAGACTCTGCATTTCCAAGACCATTAAGCTGTCTACGTGTGGCGTAGTTTTCATTGTAGACTCGCTCAATTGCTTTATTTAAAACAGGAAGCTCATCCTCGTTCAAATCTCTCCTGATACATGAGCTTATAAGCGTCTGAATAAAGTCAGCTTTTTCGTAGATTACACCCTCTAACTCGCTGTACTCTACACCTGTGAAATCAACATCAAGAGGATTTACAAAAAGCTGCTTCTGAGGGTCAAATGAAATAACTGTACCGCCAACAATTCCGGCTATCTCATAGTAATCCGCGTTAGGATCAATCATGATAAACTGGTCATCCTTATATACGGTATATGAACAGATAGTTTCCAGCTTAGCTGCAACTGATTTACCAGAACCTGACTGTCCAAGAATAAGACTGTTTCTATTCTTTAACTTTTTCTTGTTAGCAAAAATAGCGTTCTTAGAAAGCTGGTTGATGCCATAATATACACCGCCCTTATCATTAAGCTCCTGGGTTTTATATGGCATAAACATAGCTACCGATGTGGAAGACATATTACAAACATGCTTGAATTCCTGTATTCCAAGTCCCACGCATGTATTGATGCCTTCTCTTTGCATCGCAAAGCAGTTTTTGAACTCAATAGATTTTAAGCTTGCCTGAGATATAACTTTATTTTCAATACTTTCTAGATGCTCCATATCATCTGCCATGAAAAGCATGGTGATTGTAGTATTGAAATAGTGCTGATCCTCATCATTGATTTCTTTTTCAAACTCTTCAATCTTTCTATTTGATTCTAGAAGTGTTGCAGAAGCTTCCGCCAAATAATCATTTTGATTACGGTTTCTTGTCTTCTCATTTTCGATTTTCATACCTACCTTCATATGTTTTCTCTGTAATTCCTTCTTGAGAACGTCTGTAGGTAAAAGCTCATTATTTACTGAAATATAAGAAGTACAGTTAATCTGCGAAAGTTTACTAATAATATCTGCTTCTAGTACCTTTGGATAGTCATGAATATAAATGACTTTTCCAACCTTTCCATTCATATGGAATAACTCATTTTCAAATCTCAGCGACCCCGGCGAAATTGTATTTAACCAATCTCTTCTATATTTAATCTCTTCATCCAAATCAAACTTGAAGCTTGTATGAAGACCAATATGTGTAAAATTGTATAAAAGCTGCATTCTCTCATTTGTGGAAATAGGTGTCATTACCGAACCTGCGATTCCGTCTGCAGCCTGATCGATAAATGCTGTTCTGATTGCTGTATCCATGCTGGCAAACATAGACCTGGCATCCTTCATATCATCAGCCTTGCATGTGAGAGTAAAATAAATACTCTGATACAATCCCTGCTTTGCATCTGTAAGCTTGTTGGCAATTACATCGTTAAAAGCATGTCTTAAAGTATCTAGCTTATCACCTGCAAGCGGATACAAAACTTCTTTTTTGAACTCTGTCTCATCCACATACTCATTGGCTACGATATAGGAAAATCTACATGGTACAGACTCAAGAACTTTTGAAAACCAATTAATGATTTCTGCCTGCTCGCTATTTGTCACTCCCATGAAATTTATATCTGAAAGCCTAAATTGCTTTGAAAAATATGAATTTGGTAACTCGAAAATACCTGTATCATCTACACTTACAATCGAAAAAAGCTGCTGTGCATATTCGAACTTTTCATGCAAAGGTTTATCTTTTTGCTTTGTTCGTGCATATTCTGTCATTATCATTTGGACATCCTCCAACTTATAAAACCAGTTTCTTAACTTGTCCTACCGGAATATTTCTCATTGAGTGATAATCTCTAATTCCGTACGAAAAGCTACTTTCTAACACGTCTGCGGTATTACCATAAACAGGTGAAATAACCATATTTCTATCACAGAACAATCCCTGAACCGCATCGATTACTTTGTTGTTCAGCTCCGCATTTTCTGTAATAACTACAACTGTAAATCCTACGTTGATGAAGCAGTTTTCAAATGCTTCTATTTCTGTGTTATAACGTCTTTCAATTACTCGCTTATAATCATCATTTGTCTCATCATCAATAGGTTGAATATCTGTAACCATCATGATTGGCTTGTTGATTTTTAAAAGCTCGCTCAGAAGTTCTTCATTTATTTCACTAGGGAACTGAATTACCTGAAGGCAAGCTCCCATTTTTTCGTTTGACGTGAAATAATCATCCTTTACAACAATGTCACCAAAGGCATCCATCTTCCAATCAGCCTTTTTCTTAGTTAGATTCTCGAAGTCTACCTCTGCGCCCTCGTATAAGAAATTTCTTCTAACCTGATTCATAAATGCATTTAGAGAAACAGGAACGATATTTACTTCATTTGAAATACTGTTAAGGGTCTTTACTTCAACGCCTAACTGATTCTTTACGCTTTCGTAATCTTCTCCATCAACAAAGAAGGTAATGAAATCTGTACGAACCAGCTTTCCAGACCCTGCCATATTTAGATTTGTTGTGATTCGAGCTCTAATTGACAAGAATCTTGTAAGCTCATCAATGAATTGATTTCTGTTATCTGAACTCAATCCCTCAAGCTTGTATGTCTTAATCCAATGATTTTCATTCTTTCTAATAGTTCCTGCCTTTGTATCGAAAGCTACGATTCCAAGTGAGTTAAATGTTTTTCTGCTGACAGGACGAAGTCTTCTATTAAGCTTTTCAACTTCTTTTCTGTGAAGCTTCTCATTAATCTTCTTAGCTTTTCTTATTTCTTTTTCCTGTTTTCTCTGCTGGCGGCTTTCAACCTTTTCTTCTTTTTTCTTAAAGCGTCGTCCATCAGCTGCAGGGTTTACACTTTTCTTTTTCTTCTTGAATTTTTTCTTTTTGCCCTTGTCATCAGGTTCTTCTTCACCTGTAACAAGTCCTCCTACAAAAGCAAATTCATCTAACTTAACTGTTTCACCAGAGCCATCATTTTCATGAATGAGTAGACCATCAGAACGTCTAACTGGACCTTCCGCATGTGGTGTCTCTATTCTTTTTACTTCAATATCGCTTTCCTGCTCATTAAGCTGAATTGGCTCAGCAATTTCTCTCTCATCATCCTTTAAATAAAAGTTATCGCTCATCTCTATACGCATCCTTTCTACTTCGACTTGATTAAATCTTTAAATACTCTTCTGAACTTCAATCTGTTCATATCGTAGTCATAGCCGTCTATTTCAAGTATCTCCCTTACTCCAAAATGACTCATATGAACAAGAACAAATGGAACTACTGTCAACATTTCCTGCAATGTCTCCATTGGGTAATCAGATTTATATCTGGCACACTGTGCAAGACGAGTTACCGAACTTGCTGCGTCATTACTATGTATTGTTCCCAAGAATCTAGCACCTGTATTAAGGGCGGTTGTAAATACATAGAGGGCTTCGGCGCCCTTAATCTCACCGATTACAAAGTTGTCAATATCCTGCAAAAGTCCAAGCCTCAGCTCATCCTCAAGTGAATATTCCTTGTGACTTTCTCCCTGGTCAAATGACATGGTGTGCTCAAACTGCATCTGTGGATGCACATCTGAATACAACTCATCCGACTCCTGAGAAATCAATACTGACTCGTTAAATGGTATCCAGTCTAAAAGCTTGTTAAGCAATGAAGTCTTACCAGAACCACCGGAACCGGAAATCAAAAATCCATACTTGTTATTGATTCGGTCGCGGAAATATTCGATCATTTCGTCATCAACCATTCCCGCCTCTTTCAGATACTCCCATGAGTACTTTTCTGTAGGAATCTTTCTGATATGAATATTGTTGTCATCAGTAGAAACAAGTCTTCTATCCTGCCAGTCAATTCTCAAGTAGTAGGCATCATCACATTTTCTATCTGTACAATATGTAGCGATTGTATTTATATTATTTTTGATTCTATGAATACGTCTTAATCTGTCGTACCAATCGTTGTAATCTTGCTCTGACATAAATGAAACATTGGTTTCATATCTTCTACCAGATGCCTTGCATACTATTCTGTTCCACGCCAAGACCTTTATATCCGACACATCCTGGGCATTTAAAAGTGGTGTCAAGACATAGTAGCCAAACACCGCATTCTGAAACATACTCAGAATCTTTCTTTTTATTTCCTCATCTAGGTCATTAAATTCAAAGTCAAGATAATTTTTAGCTCTATTCATAAGCTCTAGGAAATCCTGCTCTGTTCCTTGAACCGTCTTTACGATTCTAGAGACATTGATATCAATAATGTTCGCCTTTAAGTGCTTATATATATCCATCATCTCTGTATCGTTATAAGCTGACTCAACCTCATATGTACTTGACTCTAATACATGCTCCTTTGGAGCACTTGGAATATAGTTCAATTCCGACATATCAAAACCTCTTCTAAAAAATACTTTTTTACAACTCTATTTGTACTTCAATAAAAAATATTGCTTTTTTCCTTTTTATAAAAAAAAAGAGTGGACCTAGGGGACGGGGTTAGTGGTCCATTACTATTTGTAAAGCATTATTTTATTTCAATAAAAAAGGATCTGACTATTAAGTCAGACCCTTAATAAATTAACAAACCAACAATTCTTTTAATTCCTTCTCATCAATTCCGTTATTGCATGCAACAACTTTATCATCTATAACAATAGCAGGTTTGCTTATTATTCCGTTTTCACTTGCATACTCAATACTATCGGTGTATGTAAGTTTTACAGCAACATTTGATTCCTTAATTATTTGCTTTAGCTGCTCATATAAATTGTAACCGCTTTTGCAACAGCTGCTTCCCACTACAACAATAGTTTTTAATTCACAGCCTTCTACCTCATTTATAAATTCGTTATCAATATCGCTACTCTCTTTTTGCTTATTCCATAAATTAAATAAATTCATCTCTTCACCCTCAAATCAGTAATATATTTTGTATTATGTTGAACATGTATCCTACAATCATAATTCCAACCAAGCATATGGTCAGGAAAGCAATAAATAATTTTCCTTTTATTATTTTCTTAAGCATGATAAGTGATGGTAATGACAGGGTAGTAATGGACATCATAAATGCCAAAATCACTCCCAAATACGCACCCTTATTCAATAACGCCTCCGCAATTGCTATGGTCTGGAATATATCCGCATATACAGGTGCACCTATCAAAGTCGCTATTAATACAGCAAATGGATTTCCCTCACCAAGGATTTTTACCACCAACTCCTGTGGAATCCAATTATGGATAAATGCACCTACACCAACACCAATGATTATAAAAATCCAAATGTTTTTAATTGTATTTACAGCATCTCCAACACCAATTTTTATTCTATCCATTTGTGTCTGGTTTAGAGTCTGAACCTCGGTAGATTTTGCTTTCTTTCTAACGAACTCTGCCACTTCATCTTCCATGTGAAGAGCTCCGATAATCCATCCGCCTACAATTGCAATAATCAATCCTGTAACAATATATACAATTGCAACCTTCCATCCAAACACGCTGGCCAACAATACACATGAAGCAATATCAACCATTGGAGAAGAAATTAAAAAAGAAAATGTCACTCCAACCGGTAGTCCTGCACTGGTAAATCCCATAAATATAGGAATAGAGGAACAAGAACAAAATGATGTAACAGTTCCAAATAATGCAGCTACAATATTTGCCCACAACCCGCTAAGTTTGTTTAACACAGCTCTAGTTTTTTCTGGTGGAATATAAGTATCTATGTAACCGAAAATTGAAATCAAACTAAAAAGCAAGAGCATAATCTTAATTGTGTCATAGACAAAAAAATGTATGCTTCCTCCCAGCTTGCTTTCAATATCAACTCCAATCATTGTAAGAAATCTGCCGGTGCTTGTAGCTAACCATTCCATTCCTAACAATTCATCTTGTAAAAATTTTAGTATCTTTCCCATTATGTCTCCCTTATCTAAAAATAATATATCCAGTAGCTTTGATTATCTTCTCTCTGCCCTAGCCTATATTACTCCTTGCATCACAGCAATTTTCTGCTATGCATTTTTTATACTCTTCTGTAGATTCATCAATATAATTCATGATTTCCATTTTTAGTTTATTGAATTCAAAATCATTTTCATAACCATCTACTTCTTTTAATCTCTTAGGCACCTTTATTTCCTTAAGTACCTGTGTAGGTCTCTTCGATAATACGTAAATACGGTCCGCCACAGTAATTGCCTCATCAATATCATGGGTTACAAAAATAATAGACTGTCCGTATTTCTTACACAATTGCATGGTTAACTGCTGCATTTTTTTCCTGAGCATAGCATCCAATGCGGCAAATGGTTCATCCATTAATAATAATTTAGGATTCAAGACAAGCACTCTAGCTAAAGCAACTCTCTGTTTCATTCCACCGGATAAATCCCCCGGATAATAGTTTTCAAATCCTGATAAACCAACAGAATCAATATACTTTTTTGCAATTACTTCTCGTTCCTTTTTACTTATTTTGCGCATTTTCAGACCGAATTCTACATTTTGTTTCACTGTCATCCAGTCAAAACATGCCGCATCCTGATACAGGAATCCGCAATCGCACATATTGTTTTCTGCGTTTGTAAAATTGCAATCACATATTCCGTTATATTTTTTTTCTTCTCCCGAAATAATCCTCAATAGAGAAGATTTCCCACAACCACTTGGGCCAATCAAGGAAATTATTTCGTTTTCATGTAGAGAAAAAGAGATATTATCGATTATATCTAGTTGACAATTATTAACATCGCAATATGATAACTTAATATCGTTTAACAATAGTAATCGTTTATCATTCATTATCAATCTCCAGTAATACTGTCTAGCTTTTATTAACGGATAATTCCATGTTAGGATATATAGCCTTCGCAAACTTCACTAAAAGCACATCACTAACCTTTCCCAGTAAGGCGATAATTAGCATACAGACTATTATCATATCGACTCGTCCCAACATTCTAGCATCACTCATAACCGCTCCAATTCCATAATTAACTCCGGTTATTTCACCTAATACCAGATAGGACCAGGAGATTCCAAACCCCAATCTAAGACCAACCAAAATAGACGGAAAAGCAGCAGGCAATAGAATATCCTTATATAAAGATATTCCTTTTGCCCCTAACATTTTTCCTGCATTTTCTATTTTCTTTGGAATATGTTGAACACCCGATTGGGTATTTAGGTAAATAGGAAAAAAAGTAGCTAAGGTCATAAGAAATAATGTATTATTCTCCCCAACTCCAAACCATACTATAGCTATAGGTAACCATCCTACTCCAGGAATAGATCTGATTGCATTCAAAGTTGGATCTATCATTTTTCTTATTATCTTATTTCTTCCTGATATAAACCCTAGAGTAACGCCTAATATCATCGCCAGAATAAACGCTCTAAATATACGTCCGATACTGGCAATGAGATTTGGCCATAATTGTCTTGAATATGATGTATCATTTACAAGGCCCACTGAAAAATCCTTTAGGGCATAAAACAGTGTTTGTATAGAAGGCAATTTATAATCAGGAATAAAGCTAAAAAGTGAAACAAGCGTACATAACACTACAATGCTAATTGGAATAATATATCCGATCCAGTTTTCCTTTATTGTTCTAGCAATTCGTTCTATCACACATTGTCTTTCCATATTTTACTTTCCAGCATTAATAAACGATGTATCAAACATCTGCTCTACATCAGGAACATTATCAATCAATCCCAATTCATACATTTTTTGTGCAAGATTTTTTGTATGTTCTATAAACTCATCATCAATCTCATAAAACAATTCCATGTTATCAACCGCATAGTCTAAAGTCGTCTTATCATTTCCAAATTCAACAGACTTTTCTATCCATGCATCAGTATCATTCATTAACATATCTGTCGCCTTAACATGAGCATCAACTGCAGCTTTAATCATTTCAGGATTATTTTTTATTTTATCCTCTGTTGTAATCATTACAGCGTTAATAGCACCTATACCTTCTTTAAAATATGGATACTCTAGAATTGTTCCGCTTCCGTTAAGCACAGCCTGGGAAGGATATGGTTCTCCACTACAAAATGCATCTATTGTTCCGTCTGCTAAAGCCTGTCCCATATCAAAGAAATCTATTCTTACCAATGTAACATCTTTATTAGGATCCAAACCGTTTCTTTTCAGAATATCTAAAAGTAGAATATGATGCATTGTCCCTGGAACATACGCTATCTTCTTTCCCGCGAGATCTGCCTCTGTTTCTATGCCTGAATCTTTTCCTACTACTACAGCAGAACATTTATTACATAATCCACAAACAATCTTAACCGGCTCGCCATTAGCCTCTGCCATTATGGCAGTAACCAGTGTTGTTCCACACATATCTAAGCTGCCAGCCAATAGTGCCGTCTTCATATCTCCCGGATTTGTAAAAGGCATAACATTAACACTATATTTCTCATCAATGTAATCACCATACAAAAACGGTTGAATTGTCTGTGCTGTTTTCCATGTTCCTACGTTTATTTCACTACTGCTACCACTTTGAGCATCCGCATTTTTATGCTGACCATTGTTGCCACATCCTACCAGAATAAGCATTACAATACATAAAAAAGCGGCTATTATTTTCTTTTTCAACTTTTTCAGCCTCCGTCACTACTTTGATGCGCACATTACATATGAATTTCTTTCAAAAATAGATTTTGCTTTGAAAGCATCAAAGTTGTGCCATTTCTGGCTGAAGCATGCACACTTATCTCTTGGAACTGAGCCAGTCTCGATAACAGTTACATTTGCTCCAAATTGAACTGCCATTTCTGTAAATGGATGTACACAGATATCCTTGCCCTTGTATGCAGATGCTAGACGTGTAACAGCAATTACCTGTGCAAGTCTCTTTTCTGAAATCTGAGGATATTTTCCAAGTGGAGTTCCCTCAACAGGTATTCTTGCCATAGCACCTGTAACAATTGCATCATGTTCAATCGCGTTAAGGCAGATATCAGCAATCTCCTCATTGGTATGCTCGATACCGATTGGCTCTACAAGATAAACCAAATCTAGAGGTGATCTTTTTATTGCTCCAAGTGTATTCAAACGATCCTGCGGGTTAAATCTTGTATCCTTTCCTTCACCTAATCTGAGAGAATGATAAATAAAGTTAACCCCCATTTGGCTTAATGTAGCAGCCTTCTCATCTCCGAACTCGCCTACATTAAGACCTATTTCATAATTTCCTGGAACTTCTCTTCTGATTTTCTTTATTAATTCAGCTAAAACATCAAGGCTGTAAAACTCAGTAGTTCTTAAAACTATCCATCTTACACCATCTTCAACATATGCTCGAACTTCTTCAATTATCTCTTCATCTGAATATTCCTTTTCCTCAGTTACCAGATTCCAAGCTTCTCCAAGTGAACAAAAATCACAGTTCATATTGCAAGGCTTATAGTCTACGCCCATAGCTCCCCAAAGATATGCCTTTCCATCGGAAACTTTTTGAGCCACTTCAAATGCTGCCTTTCCTAATAAATCCCACTCTTCACTATTTTCATCAATGCTTAATAATTCAATTATCTCTTCTCTGCTAAGTGGTTTTTTGTTAAGTGCCTTTTCCTTTGCTACTTCAATAATGTTGTTCATTCTCCCTTTACATAGTGTTTCTCAACACTTTTTCCTTTCCTTTTGTCCTTTGCCAGTTCTAGTCTAATTTAAGCCATCTCCAGATTTTTATCCGTTTTATGAATTGGGTTATATATACACTTAATACCCTTACAGTCAGGATTGAACTTTCTAGTCCAACAATCTGTCAAATCGGATTCGGCCTTTGGAAATTCTATTCCCAATTCTTCTTTTGCAATTTCAACACCGTAAGATAAAACTCTTCTCACGGAAGATGCACAGCATCTTGGTCCTCCCAACTCAGCCACACACTTTAATGCTCCAGAAGTTACTTCATTTGCAAAACTTCTTTCTGTATCGCTCATAGGAGTAGCTTTTTTTATTATGCTAAAAGCTGTTCCTAGTGCTATTCCAGCTCCGCAAGCTCCATAATATCCACACCATCCTCCTGGGATTTCGGTGGCTCTGAAAATTCCTTCTAAGACCTCATCATCTGTTACACTTCCGTTTAAATTTTTAATAGCAGTTAAAAACGCTGCTGTAACAATAACGTGTGGGGAGTTCCCGCTAATACCACATTTCAGCATCAATTCTTCACCTATATCAATAGGATTAGCTGATGTCATAACCGGAACCATTTTATTAATTTTTGACAGCACCTCTTCATGTGCACATCTGTCACACAAGTAATGATTGTTTTCACAAACAATATTGGTTCTTGTGATTTTATTACATTTTTCACATCTTACTTCTATACTATTTACATGATCGATAAGTTTACCGCCACATACTAAACATCTTCCTGCAATCATCATCTTCTCCTTATTCTAGTAACTATTGGAAGTTAGCATAGCAATAATACTTTTATTACAAGAACAACCATTAAACTATCTTTCGGCTTCTTTTTTCCATTAATGTTGTATCTTGCCAAATTCCATATTTATCTTTTGCTATTTTTTCTCTAGTGCCAATAACTCTAAAGCCACATTTTTCATGTAATTTGATGCTGCTCTCATTTATAGAGAAAATAGCGGAATATAGACTCCAATAACCATTATTTTCACTTTCCTCGCATAAATGAGATAAAAGTGCTGTTCCAATTCCTTTATTCTGCCAAGCATCATCTACATAAACACTGACTTCCACAGCTCCTTTATAGACACATCTGCCTGATATAGGTGCTATAGTAATCCATCCACATACGATGTCATCTTCCTCGTACACATATCTGCATTCTTTACAATGGGCTGCATCCCATTCTTCAAATGATGGGCACTGTGTATTAAATGTAGAAATCCCTTTTTCTAGTGCCTGCTGGTATATTTCTTTAACTCTGTTCCAATCTTCATGTCGCATTTCTCTAATCATAAGAATACACCTCTTTTTCTTTTACATATGATGTCTGTTACTTAAAAGCTCCGAATGCCGCATTAATCAACTCTAAAGAATCTAAGACTTGTTGTTGCTTATCTTTCGGTATGTTCCTGAAGATATCCGCAAACTTATCGTCCATAGATTTTTCGATTTTTTCAAAGTGCGCAATGCCCATCTCAGTAAGGCTTAATTCCACATATCTTCTATCAATCTCTGATGGTTTGCGAACCACATACCCATTTCTTACCAAATCATCAACAGTTCGACTAACCGCACTTTTATCAGTGCGAATTTTATCCGCCAGTTCTTTCAAAGATATTCCTGGAGCCCTTCCTATTTCAACCAAAGCAAAGCATTGCTGTTTATTCACGCTACAGCAACAACAATCCTCTTCATTTACACTGTCCAAAAGGAATTCAAATTGCCTAACATTTTCTCTAAATTTTTTTGTATAATTCATACCTCTTCTCCTTGTGCAATTCTTAAGCTACAATTTATTTTAATACACTTGATTATAGCCAATATCATACTTGCCAAACAAGTGAACGATATAATAAATACATTTAGTCCTTTTCAAATATTAATGCAGCAATTCATTAACCTGCCAAGTAATTTTCTCATCAAATTACCTCTACCATTTTCATTATTTTATTACGCTCTTCAGCATCCATATCTAGCGATATAAAATAACCTAATCTGGAAAAACTATCTACTGTCCTTTTAATACAATCTCCCGCATCTCGGTACATTTTGTATGTTAGAACCTTGTTATTATGTTTAAGTTTTTCCTCATCAAAGGCCTTAACCGTGCCATCCTTCTGTGAATAAAAGAAATTAATGCCCACCGTCTCAGCCATTGGTTCCGAAGTCTTTTTACATAAATCATATCTTCCGAGGGATAAACAAACTGCAATATACACTAAATCCATTCCTGTAGAATATTTGACCAAGCTACATATGTTATCACCACCAGGTCTTCCATTTACCTCTATTATTTTTGGTCCTTTTGGAGACAATTTGAACTCTACATGTATCACAGCATCATCAATATTGATTATCTTTACAACTTCTTTTATCATTTGTTGTATTTCAGCAAATTGTTCGCTATTGATAGCAGCTGGTATTGTGTGGCTTATCTCAACGGGATTATCAATCGAAAGTACCTTTTTTTCTGTTATTGCTACAATATTTACTTCTCCATCTGTGATACACACTTCTGCACTATATTCGTTACCATCAACGAACTCTTCAACTAAAACATCAAATTGTTCTACTCTGTTTTGAATGTGCCCAATTGCATTTCTTGCTTCATCCTCATTATTACATAAATAAATATTCCTACTTCCTGTATCTGAGGAAGGCTTTATAATTATCGGATATTCGAACTGGTCGATATTGTAATTAGCTATGCCTTTTTTTATAACTGTATATTTCACAGCTAAAGAATGATACCCACATAAAGCCTCTCTGAGTAGTTCTTTATGTTTACACTTTTTAATAGCTTCACAACTAGGACCACGTCCTATTTTTTCTACACTCCTAATATAAGCAACTCGCTCTATATAGTCTTCAGCTAATGTAACTATTCCTTCTATTGTGTATTTACTTTTAAGGTCTCTGATTTTTTTTACTACATTTTCTATATTCGACATATCCATTTCGATAGGCACATCAGCATTCATGACATGATTCATATTTAGAATGTCGCCAATTACAATAGTTTTATATCCAATTTCGTTGGCAGCC
>JAEEGF011941075.1_pt1 | contig 24222 bp, 12 predicted proteins | sample 9134171 | NCBI WGS metagenome assembly JAEEGF01 (sample SAMN16246542, study PRJNA631951) | gut metagenome | biome: gut microbiome; feature: rumen; material: AP-attached | host: Bos | place: Iran: Karaj | collected 2018-10
CTATTATATTTGCATCATTGGCACTGGCCACTGCTCTGACTGGATTCACTTCTTGCGGCGACTTCCTCGACAAGGAGCCGAGTAACGACCTGTCGAAGGAGAAGACTTTCAGCGGATGGGTGAATGCGCAGCAGTTCCACTATGACACCTACAACTTCTTGCTTCATGGTGCCCTGCGTGTGAATAATTCATGGCTCGATGCTGCCACCGACCTGGCAGAGTGTGCTATTCCTACTGGTGGTACACGTACCACATTCAATATTGGTAATTATTATGGTGGTGGCGGTGCTGCTGAGTTCACTTCAGTATGGGAGAGCCGTTATCGTGGCATCCGTAAGTGCAACATGACATTGGCTGAGGTTGATAAGGTGGCTAAACCTGCTGATGAGACAGAAGAACTGTTCGCCAGCGAAAAGGCTCAGGTGAAGAGCGAGGCTCGTTTCTTCCGTGCATGGTTCTATTGGGAGCTCTTCCTCCGCTACGGAACTGTGCCCATCGTCAAGGAAGTACTTGATCCCGACGGTGACCTGCTGTCTGGTTACACCACACGTCCTACCACGAAAGAGTACATCAACTTCATCCTGACAGAGTTGAATGAGTGCGGCTCTGGTATGCTGAGCATCGAGGAGTCGAAGAAGTCTGCTCGTGCCGGTCGTCTGAACCCTGCCGTTCCTGCAGCTTTGAAGAGCCGTATCCTGCTTTATCTGGCCAGCCCACGCTACGCTGCAGAGAGTGGTGTGACATGGCAGCAAGCTGTTGATGCTGCTAAGGCGTTCATCGATACCTATGGTGGTGATTACAAGCTTTATAGCGAAGCTGCCAACACACCTGCGCAGAACTACTACTATGCAATCATCCGTACACCGTACTCTGGTGACAATACGGAGACGATTTTCTATCGTAACGACCCTGTTGCGACATATTCTAATGGTACCGCATGGTTGAAAATCGATGCTGATACTCCTATCGGTGAAGGTGGTAACGGTGGTAACTGTCCGAGCCAGAACCTCGTAGATATGTACGATATGATTGATGGTACTTCACCGTTCCAGAACTATGATGTAACGGGTGCACCTGTTTATTCAGGAATGGTTCCAGCTGTTAATCCCGCCAGTGGTTATAGTGATGCTGCCATGTGGGCTAACCGTGATCCGCGTTTGGCTGCTACCGTTCTCTATCAGGGACAGGAGTGGAACGGACGTGCTATTGATGTCGTTCTGGGTCATGCAGACAACATGGTGGGTAATGCCAATGCAACACCTACAGGTTATTACATGAGGAAGTATATTCCTGAGACCATCCTTTCGTCGAATCATGGTGGTACGGCCTATCGTCTGTGGACCATCATCCGCTACGCTGAGATCCTGCTGAACTATGCAGAAGCCCTCAACGAAGTTGATTTCGCAGCCAATAAGACCGCAATTTGTTCAATTCTCGACCAGATTCGCCATCGTGCAGGCATCACAGGCAATGTGATCAGCCGTAGTGATTTGAACTCTCAGGAAGCTATGCGTAACTTCATCCATAAGGAGCGCACCGTAGAGTTAGCTTTCGAGGAGCATCGTCCTTGGGACGTCCGTCGCTGGAACTGCGCAGAGCAGGCACTAGCCCGTCCTATCTATGGTGTCAACGTCGCTGTGGATGGAACCATCACTCGTAAGGTGGCTCAGCAGCGTGTCTTCGACAAGCGGATGTACCTCTATCCGATTCCCGAGGGTGAATACTGGAAGACAAACATTCAGCAGAATCCAGGTTGGTAATCTCTAAAACGAATTTCACATTATGAACAAGAGTATATATAAAATATCAAGATGTCTGCTTGCCGTAGCATTGACGGGTCTCTCCCTCACTGCTGCTGCCCAGAACAACGGCCAGATCAAGGGTCGTGTGCTGAATGCAGACGGAGAACCTGTTGTCGGTGCCGTGGTGAACGTGGCTGAGGACAACAAGATCGTGCTGACCGATGAGAACGGTTATTTCACGCTGTCAGGCTATAAGGCCGACGACGATGTGTGTGCCGCAGCTCTCGGTTATGAGAATGCTGTTGTGAAGATGGATCCTAACGCCTCTGAGTTCGTCATCACACTGGAGTATGCCCTCCAGCCGATGGATAAGGAGATGCCGATTGCCTTCGCAACCAAGAAAGAGAAGTATATGACGGAGAGTCGCTCAGTGGTATCTGGTACCGATCTGCAGCGCTATCCTGTGACCGTGCTCCAGAATGCCTTCAGTTCTACGCTGCCGGGCGTCGAGACCTACGAGTGGTCTTCAGAGCCAGGATGGACAGAGACACAGATGTACATCCGTGGTATCCGTACCATGAATAGCAGTGCCCGTAACCCGCTGATCATCGTGGATAATGTGGAGCGTGACCTCTCTTTCCTCGATGCCTTCCCCATTGAGAACATCACCGTGCTGAAGGATGCAGCTGCTACCGCTATCTACGGTATGCGTGGTGCTAACGGTGCCATCCTCGTTACTACCAAGCGTGGTGAGAAGGGTAAGACCAAGATTGACTTCACACAGGAGGTTGGCTTCCAGATGCTGACTGATAAGATGGAGAACCAGAACTCTTACAACATGGCGCTGACTCAGAATCGTGTGCGTTATCTGAATGGTCAGGATCCTCTGTGGACTGAGGAACAGATTGAGAAGTACCGCCGTGTGAGCAATGGCGAGACACTTGAGGGTATTGACCAGTACAAGTACTTCAACACCAACTGGTTTGAACAGCTCTATCGTGAGGCTGCACCTGTGCTGAAGACCAACTTTCAGATCTCTGGTGGTAACGATATCGCCCGTTACTATGTCAGCTTCTCCTACCTTCGTCAGGAAGGTATGTGGAATAAGACTGCGACTAGTGCAAATGACCACTTCTCTACCGACCATACGCTGAATCGCTGGAACCTGCGTTCAAACATCGATATCAACGTCAGCAAGTACTTGAAGGTTGGTCTCGATCTCGGTGGACGTATCGACAACATCCAGCAGTCAAATACGGGTGTGTTCGACCTTACCACCTTTGGTGCCGTTGAGGCAACCCCGATGGCTCCCGTATATTGCCCGAATGGAGAAGTCTATTCTACGGGTGCTTACTCTGGCTCTGCCCGCAACCCGATTCAGCAGATGGCTTCTGGTGGTCTGAACAAGAACCGCCGCCGTAATCTTTATTCAACTCTGACTGTGACAGGTGATTTACAAAGTATTACTCCTGGTTTGAAAGCGAACTTGTTGATATCGTTTGATGCTTTTGATTCGTTTATGTCTCAGCAGTATAATACTTACGATGCCTATACTTATGACTATACGAATCCTGATGTGCAGAATGTGGAGGACTTTACCTATACCCGTACCAATTCTTATAGCGAATTAACAAATCCAACAGCGGTTGAGCGCGCTAATAGTTATAATTTGAACTTCAATGTAGGTTTCTCTTATGATCGTACCTTTGGTAAGCATCATGTGGATGCACGTGCCTTCATGCGTGGCTATCGTAATCGCATCAATACACAGGAGGTAAATAATCATACCCCTGCGATGTTGTCTTCTCGTCGTAACCTCTCTTGGAACGGTTATCTGAACTATGTTTTCGACGATCGCTATATCGTGAATGGTAGCATCTCTTACATGGGTAATGATAACTATGCAAAAGAGGATCGCTGGGATACTTTTTATGGCGTTGGACTCGGTTGGATTCTGAGCAATGAGAAGTTTCTCAAGGCTGATTGGTTGAACCTCGCTAAGATCCGTGCAAGCTATGGACGCACTGGTCAGAGTGAGACGACAGGTGCCGATACGGGCCGTTATCCCTATCAGTCAACTTTCGGTTCTGCTACAGGTTACTCCTTTGGTACCAATGCTACGGGTGTAGGCGGTATGGCTGAAACCTTGGCTGGTAACACCAACAACAAGTGGGAAATCTCACGGATGGTTAACGTCGGTGCTGACTGGCGTCTCTGGAATGGTAAACTCTATGGTTCGTTCGACTACTTCAAGGAGTGGCGTTCGGATATTCTGATCAATCGTAATACGATTCCTACGGGTATCGGTATTGCCGTTGCAAAGGACTCTTATGGTAAGGTCGAGTCTTGGGGTATTGAGGCTGTCCTCGGCCATCAGAACAAGATTGGCGACTTCAAGTACAACATCGAGGCCAGTGTCACTTGGAATACCAACCGCATCACCGAGATGGACGAGCTGGAACCTAACGTAGAGTGGCAGCGCAAGACCGGTAAGCGTATCTTCGAGCAGACCTCTGTACAGGCTTTGTATGAGAGCTCGTTCAATGGTACTGTCGGTGGTTGGAACCAGTATAAGTTCGTGCAGTGGGCTTCTGATCCCTCCAAGATTGCTACTTCGCAGCAGGATGCTATCGATCACCCCGAGAAATATCCTTATAATTCAGCTTCTAATGGCAATCAGCCCCTTGGTACTGCTGTCTTCGAGGACCTCAACGGTGACCGTTTGATTGATAACCGTGATATGGTTCCTACCGGCTACACCATTATCCCTGAAATCACGCCGAGTATCTCTATCAGTGCAGAGTACAAGGGCTTCGACCTGAAGGTGGTCGGAACAGCCTACTTGAACCGTTCGGTCTTTGTATCTCCCGCAGCCTCTTTCTCTGGCTGGTCAAACATGTCAACCCACGAGGGTGTGAACTTCTGGGGTTACTACACCGACGATCCTAACGATCCGAGCAACGTCAACGCAAAGTATCCGCGTCCGGTATGGGGTGGTTACAATGCCATCGACTCTGACCGTGGTACAGGTACCTATCAGAACGATATTTGGATCATGAACGGTAACTATTTCTCACTGCGTAATGTAGAGTTTGGCTATAACCTGCCTGCCAAGCTGATTGCCAAGGCTCGTATGACTAAGTGCCGTATCTATGTCTCTGGCTACAACCTGAAGAACTGGAGTGTATTGCCCGATGGCATGGACCCCGAGAAGCCGATGAGCTACTGCTGGTGGTATCCGAAGACCCGTATCTTCAATATTGGTGTAAACATTGGATTCTAAACAAGGAACGAATATGAAAAAGATTATCATTATATCTGCAATGGTGTTTGCCCTGGCTGGAGCCACAACCTCCTGCTCAGACTTCCTCGACAAAGAGGTTGACCTCACGCAGCAGGCTGACAACGTGTTCAGTGATTACGACAACACACGCGGCTTCCTGGCAAATATCTATACTTATCTGCCTGATGCTTTCCATGGCTATACCGATGGACAGTATCTGAATGCCTCCAAGGATGCAATGACGGATAACGCTGTATCCTATTGGGACGTACACTACTATCATCAGGTACACAATGATGCCTTTGATGCTACTAACCACCAGTTCGCTAACTATTATTACGGACTGGACACCAAGGGTATCCGTGCTTGCAACCAGTTCATCAAGAATGCACGTACCGACGTGATCGGTAATGCTGCTAAGAGTGGTGATGATAACAAGCTTGGCGACCGCTGGATTGCTGAGGCTCGTGCCATCCGTGCACTCCTCACCTTCGATATGGCCTGCTGGTTTGGTCCGACACCGATCTTCGTGAATGAGGACGGAAGTCCTTACATCATGAACACCAGTGACCCGATGCCAGCACGTAGCTCTTTCAATCAGGTGGTTGACTGGGTGGTTTCAGAGTGTGATGCTATTAAGGGAAGTCTGCCTTTCCGGTATGCGAATGAGGATGAGAACTGGGGCCGTATCAACGGTGCTGCAGTTATCGCCCTGAAGGGTCGTGCTCTGCTCTACAAAGCTTCGCCGCTGAACAACCCCAACAACGACCAGAGCTATTATCAGGCTGCTGCCGCCGCTGCTGAGGAGTTTATCACAGCCAACAATGCACTGGGTGCTCGTGCCTATAAGCTCTATAGTACAGGCAACCCCAATAGCGACTACTATGACTGTTTCGTGTCGAACCCTGTGCTGAATCCTGAGTATATCCTCTCTCGCTCAGTATGGATTACCGACGCTATTGAGTGGGCCTGCTCACCATGTGGTTACGGTGGTACGAACAAGGCCTATGGCCGTACCAACCCAACGCAGAATCTGGTGGACGCCTATGAGGTGGTAAAGAATGGTCAGTGGTACACCATCGATGACAGCAATTCTGGCTATAACGATCAGAAGCCTTATGAGAACCGTGACCCGCGTCTGGAGCAGACTATCCTGCACCACGGTTCTATCTGGGGTGACCCTGTCAATGGTGAGGACCGTCCTGTTGATGTTCATCCTGAAGGTATGGGTATTAACGACTACATGGACACGCACGGTGGTACCGTAACAGGTTACTATCCTAAGAAGTTCGTCAACAATATGTCGTTCAAGAGCCCGACATCTTATCGTCACGCTTGTCCAATCTTCCGTTATGGTGAGATTCTGCTGAATGCTGCTGAAGCTTATGCTGGTGCCGGTAATGCATCGAAGGCGATGGAGTATGTCAATCAAGTTCGTGCTCGTGTCGGCATGCCTGCCTATACAGGTCTCTCTGGTGAGAAACTGATGGAGCGCATCCAGAATGAGCGTCGTATCGAACTCGTATTTGAGGATCACCGTTACTTCGACGAGCGTCGCTGGAAGTTGTTCGAAGGCAAGACTGCCAATAGTGAGAAGATGCTGCCTTATTACAAGCAGGTATATAACCTCTATGGTGTGGATCCGAGTGACGTGCCCAATAAGGACGGAAGTTTCAATGGTTCTTATAGTTATCGTAATAGTGCTAAGGATCCTGTTCGTGCGTTCAACTCTCCGAAGAACTACTACTTCCCGATTCCTGACAATGAGGTGAAGGCCACTGGCTGGGCTCAGAATCCGGGATGGGAACTCTCTGCTGCCAAGAAGAGCGAGGATAGTTCGTCAGCAACGGAATAACCAATCTCTCTTTTCATAGCGGTCACACGGTTACAGCAGTAATCATGTGACCGCTTTCTATTGAATGTTATAGTTTCATTCTGCTTTTCTTGCAGGTATCGGATAAAAATATTATCTTTGCAGTCGAAACTTAGTATTCTGGAAAAACTTAAAATTATAGATGATGAAGAAACTCTTTACTATTTTACTATTGAGCTTGGCCCTGACATTACAAGCGGCAGACAAAGTCTGGTGCATGGTGACTGATGATGGGACAAAGATAGCGCTAAGTCGCATTGGATTCTTGCTGGTCTCCGATCAGTCGGATGCCTTCAGTATCGTCTGCAACGACGGTGAAGTCATCTATCAGGTGGCTAGTGTCAGTTTTGCGCAGGGCGAGCCAACAGGCATCTCATCAGCTACAACAGAGGCGCAGCGGACCCTGCAGTTGAATGTGGCCTCTTCTTCCTTGCAGCTCAGAGGCTGTCAGCCCGGCACCGACATCACGATCTACGATGTGAGCGGCAAGACGGTGCGTCAGGAAGTGCTGCCGTCAGATGGTACGATCTCTATTGTTGGCTTGCCTGCTGGTATCTATGTCCTGAAGGCTGGTTCGGCAAGTGTGAAGTTCTTGAAGAAGTAACCCTTTATACAGAAAATCATGATGAAAAAGAGATATCTATTGATGATAGCCTTTATGGCGGTTTCCTTTGTGGCACGGTCACAGTTCGTAATAGAGCAGACAGATGGTAACAAGTTCGACTGGAACTATGGCCTGAATGTCGTTCAGGATAAGGCGACAGGCAACTTCAGTTTTTCGCGCGATGGTAATTATAATCCGTTACTCGACATTACCACGATTAAGGCGGTGAGCGTGCAGACTATGGAGAATCGCCTGAGTAACTATCATGCGCCAGCCTATGTGGATGACTATCGCAGCATCAGTAGTTGGGAGAAACGTTCGCAGTGGAATCTGTCGAATGTACATGACCCAAGTGTGATGCGGGCTGAAGACGGCTATTATTATATGTATTGCACAGATGCCGGTTTTGGTGACCCCCAGAAGGGGCATGGTCATTTCCATTGTCGTCGCTCCCAGAATCTCATTGATTGGGAATATCTTGGTGCCACCATGCCGGAGTTACCATCTTGGGTGAAACCTAAGTTGAATGAGATCCGAAAAGCGATGGGGCTGGGTGAGTCGACGGCGAATTTCAATAATTGTGGTTACTGGGCTCCTTGTGTCCGTAAGGTGAAGAATGGACTGTACCGTATGTACTATGTCATCACGATTGAAGGCACGATTGATGGACCCAATACCTGGGGTGAACGTGCCTTCATCGGTTTGATGGAGACTTCGAACCCTGCCGATGTCAGCAGCTGGGAGGACAAGGGTTATGTGATCACTAACTACTCAGATAAAGAACTGAACTACAAGGTTGCCCCTAACGATTGGGCCAACTGCTATTTCCTATGGAATGCCATCGACCCGTCGTACATCATTACGCCAGAAGGTGAACACTGGCTGGCCTACGGTTCTTGGCATAGCGGATTCCCTATCATTCAGATAAATCCGGAGACGGGTAAACCATTGAAGGAACTGGGAAACCCGTGGGGTGACGGTAATGCAGAGGCCTATGGCAAGCGCATCTTTACCCGTCAGGCCGGCAATCGCTGGCAGGGAGCTGAGGCACCCGAAATCATCTACCGTGACGGTTACTATTACTTGTTCCTGGCTTATGATGGACTCGATGTGCCATATAATACGCGTGTCGTACGCTCGGAACATGTCGATGGCCCTTATTTGGGTATTGACGGTACTGACGTGTCGCGCTTTGGCGGTGACGCATTCCCTATTGTTACCCATCCTTATAAGTTCGGTACCGATCCTGGTTGGGTGGGTATCAGCCACTGTGCTATCTTTGATGATGGCGAGGGTAATTGGTTCTATGCTTCGCAAGCTCGTTTTCCAACGGACTATCCAGTCCAGAAAGATTGGGCACCGAATGCCGTTATGGTCGGTCATGTGCGCAGCATCCGTTGGACTTCTACGGGCTGGCCTGTGGTGATGCCAGAGCGCTATGGTGCTACACCGCAGGCACCGATTACGGAGGAAGATATTGTAGGTACCTGGGATCACATCGATCTTGGGTATAGCTATGGAAAGCAGAAAGTATCTTCGGAAATGGTATTCAGTGCTGATCATAAGATTACCTCTGGCACATGGAAGGGCGGCGAGTGGAGTTTCGATGCGAAGACCAATACGTTGACAGCTAATGGCGTAGAACTGCTATTGCAGAGAGAATGTGACTGGGAGGCCAGTTCTCGTAAGGCAACAATCGTTTATGCCGGTATCAACGGCAAAAAGACTTATTGGGGAAAAAAGCAATTTTAGTTAGCCAGCGATAGTGCGACGCTCAATATCAGGTTGACGTTAGCCAGCGTTCCGCTCACATCCCAGTCTTCACGATATTCGTCGCATGGTTTGTGATACCATACGGGCATTGGGTATTTGTTGGGCTTACTCATATCCACGGGATGCTGACCATTCTCGAGCACCACGGCTGGCACACCCTTCTTCACGAAGTTGTAATGATCGGAACGGAAGAACCAGCCGTCAGAGTTGTCATCGTCGAAGTAGATATATCTGCCTTGAGCAGCAGCTGCAGCGGTGTAATACTTGTCCAGAGGGCTCTCTCCACCACCCAGTATCACCACATCGTGTGTTAACTCGGCCGGACCGATACTCTCAAAATTCAGGCAAGCCACCGTCTTTTTCAGCTCTACGGCAGGATGTGCACAGTAGAACTCCGAACCGAATAGTCCGCTCTCTTCCGACGAGGGGAAGAGGAAGAGTAGGCTTCTGCTGGTTGGGGGTAACTCCTTCATCTTTTTGGCTGTAAGCAGCGCACCAGCCATACCAGAGGCATTGTCGGCAGCACCATTATAGATGGTGTCGCCATGCTCGTCGGGCTTCCCTATACCTAGATGATCCCAATGGGCACTCAGCACCACGGCCTCTCCGTCTGTCTGCGACCCTCGCAGCATGCCACCTACGTTTTGTGTCTGCTTGATATTGTATGTAGCACGCATCTTCATGTCGCCTTTCACGTTCAGCGAGAAGCTTTTGAATCCTGGTCTTTTGGCTTCTGCTATAGCCTTGTCCATATCCATCCCGGCAGCATCAAACAGTTTTCGGGCTCCAAGCTCATGCAACCAACCTTTGACGGCCAACTCATCAGCGTTTCGGGTGTCGGGGTTATACAGGGCAAGATTATCCGTCAAGTGACCATTCACGCAGACATGCCATCCGTAGCTGGCAGCCTCCGTGTTGTGGAGCACCAGACAACCTGCAGCCCCTTGTCGGCGAGCCTCCTCAAACTTATAGACCCATCGTCCGTAATAGGTCATGTTTCGTCCCCTGAACAACTGACTGTCGTAATAGCCGGGGTCGTTCACCATCGCGATGACGATCTTCCCCTTCACGTCAATCCCTGCATAGTCGTTCCATCCATACTCTGGAGCATGGATGCCAAAACCGCAGAACACGTATTCAGCCTGCCTCAGGTCAATCTTTTCCGTAGCACGGGCTGTCCACACCACTGCATCGTCGGGATAGCGCAGCTCAGCCTTTCTGCGGCCTTTTACAGAGAACTTATTGCCCATTGGCTTAGCAGTAACTGCAATCAGGTTGAACGGTTGAAACCAACTCCCGTCAAAGGCAGGCTCCAGACCCATTTCTTCCAATTGTCTGGCAAGGTAGTTCACCGTCTTGTCTTCATAGGTCGTCATGGGCTTGCGTCCGCCAAACTCATCTGACGCCAAAACCTTGACCCACTCTCTCAACAATTGCTCATCGCTATCAGTTTTCAGTTGCGACTGCGGTATCTGTGCATGGACGTCTGTAAAGCTCATTACCACAACCGCCATTGCCACCGTCATTCTTTTCATATAGATATAGCTTTTACACATCTTGTCTGCAAAGATAGTGAATTTTTTTAATAAGTTTATCTTGTATTGTGGTTTTTCCAAAAAAATGTTGTATCTTTGCCCACAACTAAATGACTGACGAATGAAAAGGTTACAACTATGGCTATGTCTCGCCTTTCTACTCTGTAGCACAGGTATCACAAAAGCCCAAAAGCTGGTGTTCACTCCGCAGTGGACTGCTCAGGCGCAGTTCGTGGGCTATTATGTGGCCAGTAGTAAAGGCTTCTATCAGGAAGCTGGGCTCGATGTGACCATTAAGCATCCTTCCGCTTCGAAGGCGAGCAGTGACTATCTGTTGGAGGGCGACAGCCAATTTGCCACACTGAACCTGGTGACGGCGATGACGCTGATTGACAAGGGTGCTAAATTGGTGAATATCCTGCAGGTGTCTCAGCAGAACAACCTATTGATCGTCTCCCACACGCCGCTGAATGGCAAGGAGAGCCTGAAAGGCAAAAAGGTGGGCTATTGGCGGGTTGGTTTTGGTGAGCTTCCAATAGCTATGGATAAGAAATACGGACTTGGCATCGAGTGGATCCCTTTCCTCTCGAGCATCAATCTTTTTATCTCCAAGGCTATCGACGCGACGTTGGCGATGAGCTATAATGAACTCTTCCAACTGAGGATGGCTGGACAGCGCATCAAGGATAATCAGCTCTTGTATATGCGTGATATCGGTTATAACGTGCCGGAAGACGGGGTGTATGTGACAGCCGACTTCTATCATAAGAATAAGGACACCGTGATGAAGTTTGCAGAGGCTAGCCGTAAGGGCTGGGAATGGGCTATGGAGCATCCGGAGGAAGCGCTCGATATCGTGATGCTTACGATGAAGCAGGATGGTACTAGCGGCAACATCATCTCACAGGAGTGGATGATGAAGGAAATTCTGAAGCAAGTGGCTGATAAGGATACAGGCAAACGTTCCTATAGGTTGGAGCAGCACTCGTTGGATCTGGCCAATCGCATCTTGTTGGAGAGTGGACTTATCAAAAAGGGAATCACTTATAGGCAGATAACACAATTATGATCATATCAAGATTGCATAAAATATCACATTCGCTACATGCGAGGCTGACGCTGTGGGTCATGTTGACGGTAGTGGCTGTTTTCACGATTGTTACCCTCGTCATTACCAATGTCACACGTAAGGCGTTCCTGAACAGCTCAGAGGAGAATGCGAAGAGCAGGATAGAGATTGCCAACCAACGCATAAACAGTGTGCTTGTAGGTGTGGAGGGTGCTATCGAAAATGTGGCTCCTGAGGTGTTGGATCACCTGGATAAGCCTGACCTGTTATATGACGTGGTGCGGCAGATACTGGAACGTAACCCTAGCATCATAGGTTCTGCGATAGCTTTTGAGCCCAACTACTTTCCTCAGAAGGGTGATCTTTTCTCGCCTTATGCCTACCGGACCGTGAACGGTACTATCGCTACGAAACAGTTGGGGACATCAGAGTATGAATATCATAGTATGGACTGGTATCAGATTCCGAAGTTGTTGAAGAAGAACTACTGGAGCGAACCTTATTACGACACGGGTGGGGGCGAGCAGATGATGACCACCTATTCGTACCCTGTGTATGATAAGGCAGGTAACATGATTGCTGTCCTTACAGCTGATGTGTCGCTGAACTGGCTGAGAGAACTGGTGAGGAAGAGTGACATCGAATTGAACAGTAAACTTCTAGGCGAGCAGGTCGAAGATACGGTCGGCGTGGAGATGGGAGAGGAGTTCTTATCGAATCATGCCTACTCGTTTATTATTGGCCGGGGAGCTAGCTATATCACACATCCCATGAGTGAGCGTATCCTCAGTGATACCTATTTCACCTATTCGATGGAGAACAACGACTCGGTGGATATGCAGATTGGTTATGATATGGTGGATGGTCTGTCGGGTATGCGTGAAATTAATCGAGACGGTATCAATTTCCTTATCTGTTATGCGCCCATCGAGCGAACGGGGTGGTCGATGGCGACAGTGATGCCGGCCAGTATTATTTATGGTAGTTCGCGGCTCCTCACTTTCCTGATTATTTTCATTATGCTGGCCGGACTGGTGGTGCTCTTCTTGATCTGTAACTCAGTGGTGAAACGTATTACAAGACCGTTGGCTCGTTTTGCCATTTCTGCCGACGAGGTCGCAAAGGGTAATTTGAATGCAACACTGCCTGACATTAAGACCAAAGACGAAATGGCCCGTCTTAGGCAGTCGTTCTCGTTGATGCAGGTCTCGTTGCGTGAACAAATGGAAGAGCTGCGACAGACCACATCCTCAAAGGCGGCTATCGAGAGTGAGCTGAAGGTTGCCAGTGACATTCAGATGTCGATGCTGCCGAAGATTTTCCCCGCCTATCCGGAGCGTGACGATATTGACATCTATGGTCAGCTGACACCGGCGAAGGCGGTGGGTGGCGACCTCTTTGATTTCTTCATCCGCGACGAGAAATTGTTCTTCTGTATCGGTGACGTCTCGGGTAAGGGAGTGCCTGCGGCCCTGGTGATGGCTGTCACACGTGCGCAATTCCGTACGGTCTCTGCCCATGAGTCACAGCCAGAACGTATTGTCGCTCGTTTGAATGAGACGATGAGTGAAGGCAATGACTCAAATATGTTTGTGACGCTCTTCTTAGGTGTGCTTGATCTGCCGACGGGGCGCCTGCGCTATTGTAATGCTGGTCATGACTCGCCATTGCTGATTGGTTCGAACATGGGTATGCTACCGTGTGAATCAAATCTGCCTCTCGGCGTGATGGATGACTGGAAGTTCGTTGCACAGGAAACGCTGATCGACCCGAATACCACCATCTTCCTCTATACCGACGGACTGACCGAGGCAGAGAATCTTGACCATGCCCTGTTTGCGGAGGAGCGGATTATAGAAGTCACGCGTAAGGCATTGGAGGCGAACCATCACACGCCAGCCCGTCTTGTAGAGGACATGACGAAGGCGGTAAAAGAGTTCGTGAATGGGGCAGAGCAGAGTGACGACTTGACATTGCTCGCCATTCAATATACGAAGCACCAACTTGATGTGCGTTATCAGCGGAGTATCACTCTGAGCAATGATATTGCGGAAGTGCCGCAGCTGGCAGAATTCGTCGATCATGTGTGTGAGGTCATGGGCTTTGACGAGGCCACCAGTATGCAGATGAACCTTGCCATAGAAGAGGCTGTAGTAAACGTGATGAACTATGCTTATCCGGAGGGAACGAAGGGTAATGTGAATATTGAAGTGCAGGCGAATGATGTCAGACTGAAGTTTGTCATCTCCGACAATGGCAAACGCTTTGATCCCACAACGGTAGCTGCCGTTGACACGACATTGTCTGCAGAGGAGCGTTCAATCGGTGGTCTTGGTATCTTCCTCGTGCGCCAGTTGATGGATAGTGTGAACTATGAGCGCATAGGTGGTTTTAACGTCTTGACCCTGCGCAAGAAATTAAATAAGTAAGTACTATTTGGCAAATAAAATTGAATCCCGCCATCGAGCGGGATTCAATTGTTTAGTCCTTAAGTTCAGGCCAACCATCAGCCGTCCAACTGATAGGTCGCTGGATGAGGATGGCAGCTCCCTTATGGGCAGTGCTATAGCCGTGACAGATGAAGATGTCCTCTTTGTTGATGGTATAGGCTGCACAGTGGCCTGCGGCCTCGAACTGTTTCTTGTCTCCCTCCAGGAAGAGCATGCCGCCACCGTTGGCCATATCCTTGCCCTGCGGGTCGAGATAAGGGCCTTCCACCGTCTTACTGCGGCCCACGGCTACCCTGTAGTTGCTCTTGGCACCTCGGCAGCAGTAGTCCCACGACACAAACAGATAGTACCATCCGCCGTGCTTGAAGATGAACGGCGCCTCGATGGCGTTGGTGCCCGCATACTTGGAGGTCGGGTTCGGCTCCGTCGGCTTGAAGTTAGGGTCGTAGCGGCGGGCGACGGTGCGAGGCTTCTCGCCTTTGGCGATGTGCATCGTCGTGTCGAGACGGGCCAGTTGGATACCGTCCCAGAACGAGCCCCACACGAGCCAGGGCTGGTCCTGGTCGTCGATCACGAAGTTGGGGTCGATGGCGTTCCAGTTGTCGCGCTTCTCGCGGGAGGTGACGATGCAGCCTTCATCCTCCCAGACGGGGAACGACAGGGAGCGGTTGGAGAGCAGGCCGATGGCCGAGCCGTTCTTGCCGAAGGTGGAGCAGCTGTAGGCCATCCACCATTTGCCGTGATACTTGATCACATCGGGCGCCCAGACATGCAGCCGGAAGCCGGGCACGGAGTCCATCGCCCACCCAGGGATGACCGTCATCACCGGCTCGGCCTTCACCGTCCAGGTCTTTCGGTCCTTTGAGGTCATGTGAGAGATTCCCATCCCCGTTGCATAGATATGATAGGTACTATCCTCATATGCCATGACGGGATCGTGTACCATCGGTGTCTCAGTGGTGAATGACTCGTGTTTGAAATGGCGAGGCTGTGCCTCTGCGCACAGTGAGATGCATAGACAAAATGTTGCCAATAAAAAGAACCTATTCATTTCCATAATTAGTTTTTGTTTATCGGTTGCAAAATTACAAAAAAAACTTGATATCAGTCACATTAATGCTGATATTTCAAAACGGGTAGTTTCGGTGAGCAATACCACCCTTATGGCAAACCCAAAAGTCCCTTTTACAATAAATGCACTAGTCGATTATAATAAAGAGGTAGTGTGTGCGTTATAATATACAACGATATTTACGTGATATTAGAACAGATGAAATAAGGCAATAATGTGATTGAAAAATAATATAACGAACAGATGACAATGAGACAACTACTATTTTTTATGCTGATGGCATGTAGCCTGACTGGCTTGGCGCAGTCCAAGTCATGGACGGCTGACAATGGTAACGGAACCTTTACAAATCCGCTCTTCTACGACGAGTTCTCTGACCCAGATATCCTGCGCGTGGGTGATGACTACTATCTGGCCGGTACTACGATGCATGCCGTACCGGGACTCGTTATCCTCCATTCCAAGGACCTGGTGAACTGGGAGAATATCAGCTATTGCTTCGACCGCTTCGATTTCGACGACGATGCCTTTTCGCTGAAGAACCATCAGGAGATCTACGGTCAGGGAGTCTGGGCACCTGCTATTCGCTATGCGAATGGGCAGTTCTATGTGTTTACAAACATCAACGGCAAGGGCTTGCAATGCTATACTGCCAAGGATATTCGGGGCCCGTGGAAGCACCATAACATGCAAGGACGCATATATGATCTTAGCGTACTTTTCGATGACGATGGAAAAATATATGCCATTCACGGCTATGGTGAAGTGAAGTGTACGGAGCTGAAGCCAGATATGAGCGGTCCTATCGAGGAGACAGAGCGCACGATTATCCCCGAAGGCAATGCAGTGGGAGAGGGTCATCACATGTATAAGATCAATGGGATGTACTATCTGATATCTACCGACTATCGACCCAACGGACGTACGCTTTGTTCTCGTTCGAAGAGTATCTGGGGTCCCTACGAGACCATCACCATTACAGCCGACGAGACTTTCGGCTATCATCAGGCGCCGTTGACACAGGTGCCTAGAGGTGAGCAGTATCGCATCGGACATGATGGTACGAAGTTCGGTATCCCTGAAGTGGATAAGGATGCCACGGCTTGTACCAATATCCATCAGGGTGGCATCGTCGAAGACCAGAGCGGACAATGGTGGGCACTGCTGATGATGGATTTCCATTCCATCGGTCGTACTGTCACCCTTGCACCGATTACTTGGAAAGACGGTTGGCCTATGTTGGGACTAGAAGGAAATCTTGGTCGTGCACCTCGCACTTGGATGAAACCGAATATTCCTGGAAGCGTTGCTGATGCCAGTCAGGTTAAGGCTCCTTATGAGCGCAGTGAGAACTTCAACGGGAAGGCACTTGGTCGCGTATGGCAGTGGAATCATAATCCCGACGACACGAAGTGGAGTTTGAAGAATGGTCGTCTTCGCCTGCTGTCGATGCCTGCCGAACAGCTGATGTGGGCCCGGAATTCGCTAACACAGCGCGTCATCGGCCCTACCTCTATCACCACTGTTGAATTGTACACGAAGGGACTGAAAGATGGCGATGTGGCTGGACTGGGTAATATCAATGTACCCTGCTCGTGGATTGGCATCGTGAAGGATGGCAGGCAATCGACCCTGCGCTGTTTCGAGCAGGCCACCAACGACACCATTGACACCCCATTCAACGGTGATAAGATCTTCCTTCGTATGGTGGGTGACTACGATCACGACCGTGCGCATTACGAATATTCACTTAATGGTACAGATTTCAAGCAGCTGGGGCGTGAGATGCCCTTGAGTTATCAGTTGATATCTTTTCAAGGCTCTCGCCATGCGCTGTTTACTTTCAATCATAAGGGTGCGAAAGGCGGATATGCCGAATTCGATAACTTTACGGTCGAGGAGCCGATGGCCGACCGTAGCAGCAATATCCCCTATGGCAAGTCATTCCGCATCATCAACCTCGCTACCGGCAAGCCTGCCATTGCCTTGGAGCATGGGCTGCTCTATGATACAGATGTTAAGGACCACTCTAAACTGACCCGCTTCCGTATCATTGACAAAGGACAGGGTAAGGTCATCCTGCGGTGCGAAGATGGTCGTTATGTCTTCTGTGCTGGTTATGGTATTGCTGGTGATGTGCGCCTGACAGCGGATGAATCGAAGGCCGAGGTGTTCCTTTGGCAAGACTATCTGAACCATGAGTTTATGCTTATGTCGATGCGCACGCATAAGTATATCGGCAAGAGTCCTACCACGGGTAGCCCCTATTCGATGGATTTCGTTGGTGCTGACCCCGCACGTCGGAACGGTGCAGTCCTGCGCTGGGAAGAATGATGAAAGAAAATAAAGGCTTCGGAATCTCCGAAGCCTTTATCGTTAATATAGCAGTAGTAGTCCCGCTAAGCCTGCATAGCAGATCATGCGGATGGGGTTGATTTTTAGGTAGCCTGTGCCAAAGGCGGTAGCTATGAGTAGGGCACAACTGATGAAGAACTGCCACGGATTTTCCATCGGGGTGGAAAAATTCTCCTTGTTGCAGAGTAGCAAGGTCGCAGCTGCCAGGAGTCCCACAACAGCAGGTCGGAGTCCGATAAAGATAGATTGTACCAGGTGGGTGTTCATATACTTCATGAACATCTTACTGATGAGTATCATCAAGATAAGTGACGGCAGCACCAAAGCGAAAGTAGAGGTAGCTGAGCCGAGGATGGCCATCATATTGCCATAACCCGCATTATGGATGGCCGTATAACCGCAGTAGGTGGCGGAGTTGATGCCGATGGGACCAGGAGTCATCTGTGAGATGGCCACAATGTCTGTGAATTCTGCTGTAGAGAGCCAGTGGTGCGTCTCAACAGTCTCATGCTGAATGAGCGAGAGCATGCCATAGCCACCACCGAAACCAAAGAGTCCTATCTCAAAGAAGGTAATGAACAACGATAGAAAAATCATGTCTCTGTAGGTTTAATGTACATGCCATAGATGTAGCCAGCTACGGCTGCAATGATAATAATATAAATAGGTGAGACGCCAAGTGCCCAGATGGCGAGGGCACAAGCGACGGGAATCCAACAGTTGGCCCATCCGATTTTTGCGCTCTGGGCGAGGCGAAAAGTGGGCACGGCAATCAAGGCTACTACGGCTGGACGAATGCCGCGGAAGATGGCTGCCACAATCTTGTTATCCTCAAACTGCTTAAAAAAGATGGCGATGGCTAGGATGATGAGAAAAGAGGGCAGTGCCGTGCCTAGCGCCGTAGCGATGGCACCGCGAGTCTTTCTCAGTTTGTATCCGATGAAGATAGCAATATTGATGGCAAATACGCCCGGACAACTCTGGGCAATGGCAATCAAATCAAGCATTTCCTCTTTCTCCACCCATTTATGGCGGTTGACCACCTCTTCTTCTATCAAAGGAATCATGGCATATCCACCACCGAGGGTGAATATGCCAATCTTAAAGAAGGTCTTAAATGATTCCCAGTAAATATTACTCACTTTTACCTTTTTACTTTTTTACCTTTTTACCTTTTCTCAATCCACTTGCGGGCATTAACGAAGGCCTCAATCCATGGAGTCACTTCGTCCTGACGACGGTCGGCAGGATACCAAGCATTCTGCCATGGGAATACGGCACGCTCCAGATGAGGCATCATGCAGAGATGACGACCATCAGCTGAGCAGATACCGGCTACATCGTAATCAGAGCCGTTGGGGTTAGCTGGGTAGCCGTGATAGTTGTACTTAGCAATCACGTTATAGCTATTCTCTGCTTCTGGCAGAGAGAACTTGCCCTCACCGTGAGCTACCCATAGGCCAAGTTTAGAACCACTTAGGCTACCAAACATCACACTGTTGTTCTGAGGAATGCTCAGGCTGATGAACTCACTCTCGAACTTATGAGAGTCGTTGTGGAGCATCTTTGCGCCTGCTGCGCCAGTTAAACCGAGCTCAACCATTAGCTGACAACCATTGCAGATACCCAACGAGAGGGTGTCTTCGCGGGCATAGAACTTATCCAGAGCCTCTTTAGCCTTGGGGTTGAAGAGGAAGGCGCCAGCCCAACCTTTAGCAGAGCCCAGTACGTCGGAGTTAGAGAAACCGCCGCAGAACACAATCATGTTGATATCCTCGAGTGTCTCGCGACCAGAGATCAGGTCGGTCATCATCACGTCCTTCACGTCGAAGCCTGCCAGATAGAGGCAATAAGCCATCTCGCGCTCACCATTAGTACCCTTTTCGCGGATGATGGCTGCCTTCACACCTGTGCGTTCACGACGGTCGGCAGAGATGCCATATTGCGCAAGTTGGCCAGTAAAGGTCTTCGGGAACTTCATCTCGATGGGTTGTTGTTTGTAGTTGGCGAAGCGCTCAGCAGCCTTGCCGTTGAAGCTCTGCTTGCGGTCGAGCAGGTATGAGGTCTTATACCAGATATCGCGGAGCGCATCAATGTCGAATGTCAGTTCCTTCTCATCAGCCTTCACAACGATACTACGGCTCTCTGGTACAGAGTAGCCAATCTTTGCAAAGCCTACGCCCAGCTCCTCCATGAACTCCTTGAATTCATCTTTGTGTTCATCGCTGATCTCAATTACCACACCAGGATTCTCTGCGAAGAGTGTCTTTACGATGTCGCCATTCTTGCAGATGTCGTGGAGATTGATGTGCAGACCACCCTTTTGGTTGGCAAAGCACATCTCGAGCAGGGTGGTAATGAGACCACCGGCAGAGATATCATGACCAGCCATAATCCAGCCTTTCTCGATGAGTTGTTGGATAGCCATAAAGGCATCAGCAAAGTATTCGGGATTCTTCACCGTAGGCACATCGTCGCCTACCTTGCCTAAGCTCTGGGCAAAGGCAGAACCACCAAGACGCTGCTCGTCGAACGAGAAGTCGATATGATAGAGTGATGCATTCTTATCGTTAACCAATACGGGGCTTACTACCTTCTTGATATCACTGACTTCACCACCGGCACTGACGATGACGGTTCCTGGGGAGATGATCTTCTCACCGTTAGGATACTGCTGAGAGAGCGACAGCGAGTCTTTACCAGTTGGTACATTGATGTGCAGGTCGCAACAGAAATCAGAGAGTGCCTTCACACCAGCATACAGACGGGCATCCTCACCCTCCTGAGAGCGACAAGGCCACATCCAGTTAGCAGAGAGGGAGATACTGTCCATACCCTCAGCCATAGGTGCCCAGACGATGTTAGTCAGAGCCTCTGCGACAGAGAGTACACTGCCTGCAGCTGGATTTGCCAGTCCAGCCTGTGGTGCATGACCGAGGGCTGTTGCAATACCCTTCTTGCCACGATAGTCGAGGGCTACTACACCACAGTCGCTTAGCGGCAACTGGATTTCACCCTGACACTGCTGACGGGCTATCTTACCGGTCACAGAACGGTCCACCTTATTGGTCAACCAGTCCTTACATGCCACAGCCTCTAACTGGAGCACGCGGTCCAGATACTCATTAATCTTATCCTGACTGTAGGTCACATCCTCATAGTGACGCTCTACAGTATTGTCTCTCATGATAGTCTTCGGCGAGTGTCCGAACATCTGAGCCACATCGAGGTCGAAAGGCTTCACACCGTCACCCTGCTTGAATGAGAAATGGGCATCGCCAGTAGTCTCACCAACGACATACAGTGGAGCACGCTCTCGCTCAGCAATCTTACGTACATGTTCGATGTGCTTCTCGTCGATGAGCAGCCCCATACGCTCCTGACTCTCATTGGCAATGATTTCTTTGCTTGAAAGCGTCTTATCGCCTATAGGCAACTTGGTCATATCGATTTCGCCACCGCACTCCTCTACAAGTTCTGAGAGACAGTTCAAGTGACCGGCAGAACCATGGTCGTGAATTGAAACAACGGGGTTTACATCCTCCTCACAGAGCGCACGCACCAGATTGTAGGCACGCTTCTGCATCTCTGGGTTGGCACGCTGAACGGCATTCAACTCGATACCATTGCTATAGCGACCTGTATCTACCGATGATACAGAACCACCGCCAAGACCGATGCGGTAGTTGTCACCACCAACGACGACCACTTTGTTGCCCTTCTGAGGCTCTTTTTTCAGACAATCGCGCTTGGTACCGTAACCTACACCACCAGCCAACATGATGACTTTGTCGTAGGCATATTTCTCCTTACCCTCTTGATGCTCGAAGGTCAGCACAGAACCGCAGATAAGTGGCTGGCCGAACTTGTTACCGAAATCAGAGGCACCGTTAGAAGCCTTGGTTAGAATCTGCTGTGGTGTCTGATACAGCCATTGGCGTACAGGTAGAATATCCTCCCAGTCACGGGCTGCACCCTCATCGTCGTGCAGACGGGGGTAGGCTGTCATATACACAGCAGTACCTGCAATAGGCCATGAACCTACACCACCGCCCATACGGTCGCGAATCTCACCACCCGTACCGGTAGCAGCACCATTGAATGGTTCAACGGTCGTGGGGAAATTATGGGTCTCAGCCTTCAGCGAGATGACACTCTCGATGTCCTTCACCTGGAAGTAGTCGCTGGTGCTCTGATCCTTTGGAGCAAACTGCTCCACCACAGGACCCTGTGCAAAAGCTACGTTATCCTTATAAGCAGAGAGAATCTTGTTGGGGTTCTCATGAGTGGTCTTCTTGATCATCGCAAAGAGGCTTGACTCCATCTCTTTGCCATCGATGATAAAGGTACCGCCGAAGATCTTATGACGGCAGTGCTCGGAGTTGATCTGGGCGAAGCCGAAGATCTCAGAGTCGGTCAAAGGACGACCGTTCTGTTTCTCCAGTCCATGGAGGTATTCAATCTCTTCAGGACTGAGGGCCAGACCCTCCTGTTCGTTGTATTCCTCGAGGTTATCTACATACTTGATCGGCTCGGGCTTGATGTTAATAGTGAAGATATCCTGATTAAGACCATTGTACATACGTTGCAACATCTCGTCGTATTCAGCATCTTTTGAAGCAACGGGGAAATATTCCTCGATGCGGCTGATGCCCTGTAGTCCCATGTTCTGGGTGATTTCTACGGCGTTGGTGGACCATGGGGTCACCATTTCGCGACGTGGTCCTACGTAGTACCCGTCAAGATGGTCGGCATCCAGTAGTGTTGCCTCGCCATAAAGCCATGTTAGTTCTTTTATTTCCTGTTCACTGAGTGCGTGGTCCACTTCAGTGGCAATCACCGAACGACTATTGCTATCCGTCGTTTTTTGTGGTGTCTGAAAGAAGCGTATCATATCTTAATTGTTTATTATGTTTTTATTTCTTTTTTGTAGTAGCAGGCTTGGCGGGTTCTACGTATGGCACCTGTTTCATCAGTATCCATGAGGCTTCGAGCACCTTGTTCTTGAGATTTGCGGGATAGTTGGGGTTGGCTTTCATGAAACTGTCGATGATCTGGACGGCTTCTCTGCTCTTATGACCTGCCATCAGTGCTTTCATCCATTTGCCAGGGAAGAAGATGTCGCTGGTCTGCTGAATATATTCCAATGATTTCAGACTGGATTCGATATAGCTATTGCTTTGCGGCTCGAAAACGTCGGAGTTGAGAAGTTGCAGCATAGTGATGGCCCAAGGTTCCTGCTGACGGTTTTCTGGACGCAGCAGGTCATTGAACAATTGGAGTCTCTGACTGTCATTCGGGTTGCAGGCACGACTGATATAGTCGAACTCGTTTCTCAAATCGTCTGTGGTGAGTCTTGCGCGCTGAGTGCTCAGGATCTCCTGCCACTGTTGGGGATGCATGATGGCCAAACGGTAGGCCATATCCATGTAGTCGTGCTCATTGAGCAATGGGTCATTATGGTTCCTCCAGATAGATTCAATCTGATCGAGAACCTCTGGAGAGGAGGCGCAGGTGCTCATCCTGCGGATGACATACTGATGGCATTCGTTGGTACGGTTTTCGTTAAGCAGGTCCATGACGCAGAGTTCAAGGGCTGCGCGCTGATCTTCGTTCACGTCTTCCAGAATCTTGAACATGTGCTCAATGGCGGTTGACATGATTTGCGGATTCCTTTCTTTCACCATCAGCCTGAACAGTTCTGCGAAGTAGGATGGTGATATCTTACCCATAAGATAGTTGTCATGGATGACTTGTAGTAGTGCATAACGGTTCAAGTCGTTGCGGGTTGTGATAAGGCGCTTAGACATCAAACTGGTGTAGTTGTCGTCAAGGGTAAAGCGACCGTAGCCTTTTCCGTTGGAATTGGGGATGATATAGTCAGGCCGGCCTGGAATCTTGAACGTCATTGTCGGTTTCTGCATATCAACGGTCAGTGTCTGGCTCTTACCGAGGTCATAGATGACTCTTACCTCGAATTTCTGCGGCCAGAAGATACCGCGGTGGTAGGGGTCGGACTGTGTGACGACTATCTGTCCATTCTTGTAGCTTGTATGGATGTTGGGCATGCCCTTCTGCTTCACCCAGATGTCGCTGAATTTTTTGACACCGGCACTGGGAGCAGCTTTGTCAAGGGTCTTGATAAGGTCATCCCAGCTGGCATTGTCGAACTGATGCTCTATCAGGAACCTGCTCAGACCATTCTGCATAGCAGGAGCTCCCATCACTTGTTCTAACATCCGCATCATGACAGGTGCCTTGTCGTAGATAATGTTATCGTAGAGCAGGCTGGCATGATTCAGGTTGGTCAGTTCCTGTGCGATAGGGTGGGTGCCGTCAGTGCGGTCGATGGCAATAGCGGCGGTCTGGAATGTCTTGTGGAAGTTCAGGTCGTGGTCTATGCCTCTGTACTGACGTCGCGTGATTTTGGAGGCCATGAAGTTGGCAAGCACCTCTTTGGTCCAAA
>JAEEGF012412477.1_pt1 | contig 24217 bp, 22 predicted proteins | sample 9134171 | NCBI WGS metagenome assembly JAEEGF01 (sample SAMN16246542, study PRJNA631951) | gut metagenome | biome: gut microbiome; feature: rumen; material: AP-attached | host: Bos | place: Iran: Karaj | collected 2018-10
AACTCGGGGTGCTTGTTGTACTCTTCCTCGATGGTGGGAAGTACCTGAGAAACTGCCTGGATGTACTCCGGCTCATTGGGGAATCTCTGTTTCAGATCCTCTACAACTTTTGCTGCATTCATAATCTAATTTTTTTAAGTGTTATAATGATTTAGTATTTATCTTCTTGATTCTGGTTGCAAAATTACAGCAAAAATCAATTAAAACAAAACATTTCGTCAGAAAAATCACGAAAACGCTTACGTTTTGCCACTTAATTGATATAAATCAAGGCAAAAGGTAAAATCTGGGGGTGCCACTTGTGCCCGAACACAAAAAAAGAGTCGTACCCAGGCGGATACGACTCCCAATAAATATAATAAGGTGTAAGTTTACTTACCGAGTGCGTTGAGCTTCTTCTTGATCTTGTCGACATAGGCGTCGATGGTAGCCACAGCCACGATGTTCACAACGTCGCGCACGCTGGCGCCGAAGTCGATGAAATGGATCGGCTTGTTCAGACCCATCTGGATCGGGCCGATAATTTCGGCATCGCTTCCCAGCATCTGGAGCATCTTGTAAGAAGAGCGTGCAGAGGTCAGGTTGGGGAACACGAGCGTGTTCACCTTCTTGCCCTTCACTTTAGTGAACGGATACTGCTGATCGCGCAGCTCATTGTCGAGTGCAAAGCCCAGCTGCATCTCACCGTCGATGAGCAGGTCGGGGTAGAGGCGCTGCATCTCCTCAGTGGCATATTTCACCTTCTTGGCACCGTCGCTCTGGCTACTGCCGAAGTTAGAGTGGCTCACCATGCCAATCACCGGCTTCTCGTTGAAGAAACGCACAGCGGTGGCAGCCAGTTTGGCGATATCCACCAGAGCGTCTTTGTCGGGGTTCTCGTTCACCAGTGTATCAGCGATATAGTAGGTACCCTTCGGAGAGTTGATGATGTGCATCGTGCCGAAGTGCTTGTATTCAGGACGGATACCAATCACATCGTTGACAACCTTGATGGTGTTGGAGTACTTGGTATAGAGACCTGTGATGTAAGCATCGGCCTCCCCCGTCTCAACCATCATCATGCCGAAGTAGTTGCGCTCGAACATCTTGTCGTTGGCTTCCTGGTAAGTGTAGCCTTCGCGCTGGCGTTTCTCCGTGAGGATGCGGGCATAGCGCTCACGACGCTCCTGCTCAGAGGGATGACGCAGATTGACAATCTCAATACCTTCAAGAGAAAGATCGAGACTCTTTGCTAACTTGGTGATTACCTCATCGTTACCAAGCAGAATCGGTTCACAGATGCCTTCCGACTTTGCCTGTACGGCAGCCTTCAGCATGGTGGGGTGAACAGCCTCGGCAAAGACCACACGCTGCGGATGGGCAGCAGCTGTGGCATACAGTTTCTGCGTGAGTTTGGTCTCCTGACCCAGTAACACGCTGAGTGAATCCTTATACTCTTCCCAGTCCTCGATCTTCTTACGAGCCACACCACTCTCGATGGCAGCCTTGGCCACAGCAGAACTGACCTCGGTGATCAAACGCGGGTCAACGGGCTTCGGGATAAAGTAGTTACGGCCGAAAGTCAGGTTGTTCACCTTGTAGACATCGTTCACCACGTCGGGCACAGGCTGCTTGGCCAGGTCGGCGATGGCATGAACGGCTGCAAGTTTCATCTCCTCGTTGATGGCTGTGGCATGCACATCGAGTGCACCACGGAAGATGTAGGGGAAGCCGATGACGTTGTTGATCTGGTTGGGATAGTCCGTACGTCCGGTAGACATCAGCACGTCGGGACGTGCCTCCATGGCATCCTCGTATGAGATCTCAGGTACGGGGTTGGCCAGTGCGAAGATCACGGGATCCTTTGCCATGGTCTTCACCATATCCTTCGACAGCACGTTGCCCTTCGAAAGACCCACGAACACGTCGGCATCCTTCACTGCCTCGGCGAGGGTGTGGATATCGGTGCGCGAAGTGGCGAAGAACTTCTTCTGCTCGTTGAGATCCTGACGCTCGGTAGAGATTACGCCCTTCGAGTCGAGCATCACGATATTTTCTTTCTGTGCACCGATGGCCATATAGAGTTTCGTACATGAGATGGCGGCAGCACCGGCACCGTTGACGACGATCTTCACTTTCTTGATGTCCTTGCCGATCACCTCCATGGCGTTCTTCAGACCAGCAGCCGAGATGATGGCCGTACCATGCTGGTCGTCGTGCATCACGGGGATGTCGAGGCTTTTCTTCAGACGATTCTCGATATAAAAGCACTCAGGCGCCTTGATGTCCTCGAGGTTGATGCCGCCAAAGGTGGGGGCGATACGCTCAACAGCCTCGCAGAACTTCTCGGGATCCTTCTCGGCAACCTCGATATCAAACACGTCGATACCACCATAGATCTTGAAAAGCAGTCCCTTACCTTCCATCACAGGCTTGCCGCTCATGGCGCCGATGTCGCCCAGACCGAGCACGGCCGTACCATTGGAGATTACGGCAACGAGGTTGCCCTTATCCGTGTATTTGTAAGCTGCATCAGGGTCTTCCTGAATTTCCAGACAAGGAAATGCAACGCCAGGAGAGTAAGCTAATGAGAGGTCGGTTTGTGTACGATAAGCCTTCGTGGGCTTTACTTCAATTTTTCCAGGACGCCCACTCTCGTGGTATTCGAGAGCGGCTTCTTTCGAGATCTTTACCATAGTGTATTATCCGTTATTTGTTGTTGTTTCTGAAAATCGCTCGCAAAATTACAAAAATCCTTTGAAATACATTCAGTTTTTTTGTTTTTTTGTATCTTTAAAATCGATTTTGTATGAATATGCAAAAAACAACGAATAATAAAGGGCTGACCTCCGAGGCCAGCCCTTTTTCTTTACTGATGCTGCTCGCGGAGCAGATCGTTTACCGTCTTCACGGGGTTGAAAGTGCCCAGCGGTACTTCTACGAAGACCGTGCTCCAGTTGCTCATAGCGCCATTCCAGAGTCCTGGCAACTCCAGTGCCTTCAGTTCCTTACCAGCCTTCGACTTCGATGAAATGAAACCAGTGGTCTTATCAACGAATTCAGGCAGGTTGAATGGCTTGCCCTGGTAGTCCTTCACAGCGCAGACGAGGTCTACGGGGTTGAAGTGCGTACCCTGGGTGAACATCTTCATATAAGCCTCGTTGTTGGTGTCGATCTGTGAACTCTCGAGGATCTGCAGGCTGACAGTGCCGTCCTGGTTGTAGGTGAGGAACGGGCCACCGCCAGGTTCGCCCACATTCTTCACGACGCCACAGACGCGCATCGGGCGGTTCAGCTTCTCACGCAGATAGGCAGCATCGGCCTTCTTGCCCTTGGCATCGGTGCAGAGACACTCGCTGACGAACTTGGCAATCTCCTCCAGCTGGGCATCCGTTGCTCCGGCGTCGAGCAGACGCAGATATTCGAAGGCTTTCTTCTGCAGGCTGACGAGCACACCGGCAATCACCTGTTTCCATTCTACAGTCTCGGGCTTCAGACGATCGGGCACCACATTGTCGATGTTCTTGATGAAGATCACATCGGCCTCGATCTCGTTGAGGTTCTCGATGAGCGCACCATGTCCTCCTGGGCGGAAGAGCAGGCTGCCGTCATCATTGCGGAATGGGGTGTTGTCAGGATTAGCGGCAACAGTATCCGTCGAAGGCTTCTGCTCAGAGAAGGTGATGTCGTACTTGATGCCGTATTTCTTGGCGAACATGTCAGCCTTCTCAGCCACCTTGGCCTTGAAGAGCTCCATGTGCTCGTGAGAGACGGTAAAGTGAACGTGGGCCTCACCGTTTGAAGCGGCATAGAGGGCACCCTCTACGAGATGTTCTTCCATCGGTGTGCGAGGACCCTCGGGATACTTGTGGAAGAGCAGCAGGCCCTTCGGCAGCTGACCGTAGTTCAGACCCTCGGCCTTCAGCATGTTGGCAGCCACAGCCTTGTAGTTGCCATCGGCGATGAGCGCCTTGATACCCTTGCCTTCGTTCTTCTGGCAGGCAGCATCGAGCGCATCGTAGAAGGCGAACTTCTCGATGGAGTCAAAGTACTTCTTCTCGAAATCGGTGGTTGGCACATCGTAGTCGGCATCCACAAAGGCAAACATATTCTTGAACATACGGCTGGCAGCACCCGATGCAGGCACAAACTTCACCACGCGCTTGCCCTCAGCCTTGTAGGCGTTCCAGATGTCCTCGTACTGCTTGCGCTCAGCAGCATCGGGGGCAATAATGCCACGACCGATACCAGCGGCAGCCTCGAGCTTCAGGAAGGGGAAACCAGTCTTAAATTCATTCAGTTGATTCTCAATTTGCTCTTGGGTAATACCCTTCTGAGCAATCTGTTTTAGATCTTGTTGTGATAACATATTACAGTGGTTTTAATTAGTTTTACGTATAATCTTCGTGCAAAAATACAAACTTTTTCCAAAAAATGCGAATAAATTCAGAGAAAATTGTATCTTTGCGTCAAATTTTGCACATAATGGCAGATTTATTCGCTTTTACATACGAAGAAAAGAAGCGCATGGCAGCTCAGACGGCTGAGATCCTGGAAGAGGAAATCGGTCTGAAAGGCGAGGCCATCGAGGCCGTGTATCTCATCCCTGAGATCGAGGCCGGGCATACGACCATCGAGGCCGTTGAGGCTGACCATGGGCCACAGGTGGCACGCATCCTGCACGGCTTGAATCGTATCCAGCAACTCTACCTGAAGAATCCTGTGATCGAGAGTGAGAACTTCCGCAACCTGCTCCTGTCGTTTGCAGAGGATATGCGCGTGATTCTGATCATGATTGCCGACCGTGTGAACCTGATGCGCCAGATTCGTGACACGAAGAATGTGGAGGCAAAGCTGGAAGTATCCCAGGAAGCGGCCTATCTCTATGCCCCTCTGGCCCATAAACTCGGTCTCTACAAACTGAAGAGCGAGCTGGAGGATCTGTCGCTGAAATACATGGAGCATGATGCGTATTACATGATCCGTGAGAAGCTGAACGAAACGAAAGCCTCGCGTGATGCGTATATCGCTGCTTTTATCAAACCAGTAGAAGAGAAAGTGAAGGCTGCAGGCATCAACTGTCATATCAAGGGCCGCACGAAGTCGATTCATTCCATCTGGGAGAAGATGAAGAAACAGAAGTGTGGCTTTGAAGGAATCTACGACCTGTTTGCCATCCGCATCATCATCGATTGTCCCGAGGAGAAGGAGAAGATGCAGTGCTGGCAGGCCTATTCGATCGTGACGGATATGTACCAGCCCAACCCGAAACGTCTGCGCGACTGGCTTTCAGTGCCCAAATCCAATGGCTACGAGAGTCTGCATATCACAGTACTCGGCCCTGAACAGAAATGGGTGGAGGTGCAGATCCGCACAGAACGTATGGACGAGATAGCCGAACGCGGTGTGGCTGCCCACTGGCGCTACAAGGGCGTGAAAGGCGAGACAGGCCTCGACGAGTGGCTTACGAATATCCGCTCGATGCTTGAGAATGCCGAAGGCATGGAGGCGATGGACCAGTTTAAGATGGATCTGTATGAAGACGAAGTCTTTGTGTTCACTCCGCGAGGCGACCTCTTCAAATTCCCCGTAGGTGCCACCGTACTCGACTTTGCCTATCATATCCACTCTAAAATCGGCAACCAGTGTACAGGCGGACGAATCAACGGCCGTGTGGTCAGTATCCGACAGTTGCTGAAGAGTGGTGACCAGGTGGAGATCCTGACCTCGTCATCTCAAAAACCACGTCAGGAATGGCTCTCAATCGTCAAGACCTCACGCGCCAAGTCGAAGATTCGTCTGGCTCTGAAAGAGACCCAGGTGAAGGAAGGACTCTTTGCCAAGGAGATGCTCGAACGGAAGTTCAAGAACCGCAAGATCGAGCAGGATGAGTCCACCATGTTCCATGTCATCAAGAAGATGGGCTTCAAGGAAGTGAGCGATTTCTACAAGCAGATAGCCGACGGTACGCTCGACGTGAATGCCGTTATAGAAAAATATATAGAGGTACGCGATGGGGAGAAGACCATTACGGGTGATAATCAGGCCCGTTCTGCCAGTGAGTTCGAACTCGATGATTCAAAGATCCCAGGTCTGAATCAAGGTCTTTCTGACGATACACTGGTCATCGACCGCAACCTGAAGGGCCTCGACTATCAGTTGGCCCGTTGCTGCCAGCCCATCTATGGCGACCCCATCTTCGGATTCGTCACGATCAACGGTGGTATCAAGATCCATCGTCAGGACTGCCCGAACGCCCCTGAACTGCGCCGTCGCTATGGCTATCGGGTAGTGAAGGCCCGGTGGAGTGGGAAAGGGGCTTCTCAATATAGCATCACCCTCCGAGTGATCGGAAATGACGATATCGGTATCGTGAACAATCTTACGAGTATCATCTCCAAGGATGAGCGCCTCGTCTTGCGCTCGATTAATATCGACTCCCACGACGGACTGTTCAGTGGAAACCTCGTCGTGATGCTGGAAGATACCTCGCGACTAGAACAATTGATTAAGAAACTGCGCACTGTGAAGGGCGTGAAACAAGTAGAACGAATATAAATAAGTGACTAATAACCAATAGTATATGAAGAAATTTGGCCTTTTGGCGATAACCCTCTTCGCACTGACGTTCCTGGGGTGTGGCGGAAATGCAAACCAGCGTGCCTACGAGCGTTACCAGTACGACTCGGCCCGGATAGAGTTTATCTATCCCAAAGAGGACACAGTCGTCTTAGAAGAGGAACAAGAATCTGATTGGATGGATGATGGTGGTGGGCTGATTGAAATACCCGATATCCCCAAAGAACGAAGCATAAATATGAACGCCAATAACTATGAAGTAGAGAAGATGATGTCGGGAAAACAATAGCAGATCTGTTTATTCCCGATAGATCCAAGCCAGCAGCTTGTTTACCCACTTGATGGAGAATCGGAACCAACGGTAAGTGCTCTGCTCCTTTCCGCCGAAACTCAGGATGAACTCGCGGAACGGATTATTCTTGAACGGCAGACCTACATCGAGGAAACACATGTGCTGATACCCTCTGTCGTAAGCATCCTTCATCGCATCCCACACGGTGATCACATCAGGATGCAGGTGCATATACGTCTTTCTTCTGAAGGCAGAATACCAGAGATAGGCATTCCCGTTACTATAGGCACACACACAACAGCCAATCACTTTTCCATGATACTTGGTCACAAACAGGCGGGCATAGTCGCTGTTCATCAACTGTCTGAAAAACTGTGAGTCAGGGATAAAGCGCTTAGGCTTCAGGATGTTATGACGGCGCAGCAGTTTCTCGAAAGCCTGAAAGTCCTCCTCGTTTCTGACAACCTCCGTAACCACTCCCTTGGCGTGCGATGCGTCGATGCGCTTCTGCATCTTCGGGGTAATCCGTTCCTCAGGCGCATGACTATGGAGAGAGTTATGGATACTCATCCAGTGGACAGGGTAGAAACCCAATTTCCTGAGTTGTTTGTAACCCAGCATCTTCTGGCTCAGGTTACTCACCTCGATGTAGAGCACCCAGTTGCCCAGGCGCTGAGTCAGGGCACCGAGCATCTCGGCCATCAGGTCTTCCTTCGAATACTCACACGCTGCATAGAACCCCTCGCTGAGCACGCGGGCATGCACCAGCAGGAATGGCGGCAGCCAGAATGTGCGGATGCGCATGATGCCTAGCAGATGGCTCACCACGCGCCCAGTCCCGTCCGTCGTCACCACCAGATAAGGCTTCTGTCGGGGTGTATTCAGCAAGATTTCAAACAACTGACGACTATGGAAGAAATTGCTCTCCTCCAGCTCCGGCAGGTCCTTACAATTCCGGTAAATCCTCGTCGTCAGTCCATTCATGGTGACAAAATTACGAAAAAGATATTATTCCAACAAATAATTCGGCAAAAAATGATATTATATCAGATAAAAGTTGTCAAAAACACCACCAGACTTATTTTTGCCAATTGCCACATCAGAAATCGGCCAGTTCGTAAGTAAGGATGATAGCGAGCATTGGTTATATATATTAAGGTGTAGGCTATTTTGGCAATAATGAATTGATGGAAATCAAGGCCTCTTTGCATTGATGTTTATGATCTTTACCACAAAATGCCCCTTTTTGATGCCGTATATCACCCAAAATGAAGATTTTTCGTCACTTTTAGTTTTTTTTTTGCCTTATATTGTTTTATTTCATAAATTTTGTGTAATTTTGGGGCGTAATTCTCGAAAGAGAGTACAAAGACATATTTGCTCAAATCGTCTTCCGAATCAGCACCTCGCAAAACGAGTATAACGAGCAATGACTAATTCCTGTTTGGAGCTACGCTTAAGCGTAGACTTCATCCATAAGGAATTAGGGTCGTGCTGAACCTGGAAGACGTATGGCAGTTGTCTGCGCTTTCTCTTTGATAAAAGTTAAGCGTGGTATCGCCATTAACGAAAGTAACTAAAAATAAACGAAGAGTAAATATGGCTATTTATCTTGCACTTATCGACATAGGTATCCATAACGGATTAAAGGATACCATAGAAAATCCTCAACGTTCAGTTTTCAGACTGACGTTGGAGAGTTTTTATTCCTTTGGTTGCAAATCTCATTTCTTCTCCAAACTGTAATAGTGAATGGGCTTATGACAATTGGTTTATTTAATCTTATAATGGATACTCTTTGGAGTGGTATTTTTTGGGGTGTCTTAATATCAGCAATAATTACAATATTGGATTTTGTGATTGTTAAATTATTGCTTAAACAATCTGAATTTACGGCCATGAGTTATATAACTGGAGGGCTGTTAATGATAATATTACCCAATCTTATAATACCAATGTTTTTTGCTTTAAAAGTTAAAAGTATTCTTGAATCAGGTGTTGATATGGGACAAAATTTGATAAATAACGTACCAATAATAGGTAGCATACTAAAATTGGATGATTATGTAAAAACAAAAATTCTTGATTTAGGTGAAATTGATTCCTATATAACAACACGAATCATTATATGTTTGGTTTCATTCATAATTATCGGGTTTGTCATTGCTAAGACTATGACAAACGAAAGTAGTAGTTCATCCTATGGTGATTCAATAAAAGGTTACAAGAAAAATTATGGAACGAGATATACAACAGGTGGAGTTGATGATTTTTGATAAATTCAAATAAATAATAGATATAATTATGGCAAATCATTTAATTATTGGACTCGGAGGAACTGGAGGTAAAGTTATCCGTGAATTGAGAAAAAGAGTGTATGAGGAATTCAGAAGTGACAATCTCACGCAAGAAGGGGTCAAGTTAGAATACATATATGTTGACTCTTCGCCAGCCGATCTTGCAGACAGAACAGGATGGAAGGTGATGGGACACTCTGTTCACCTGATGGAAGCACAGAAAGTATCTATTCATGGCATTAACATGAATATGCTTGAGAATCTCACCATGTATCCAGGCCTTAAATCTTTTCTGCCTTCAGAAGATGTGGCTATGATGCGCTCTAGAATGCAAGGACTCATTAGCGATGGTATAGGAGGACAACGCCGCAGGCTTGGTAGAGTATTGTTTGCAAATAATCTTAGTGCAAGAGATACAAATGCAGATTTTGTTTCCCGCTTGCAGCAAAGTGTCAATAGAATAACTTCTGGCGAAGGTGGAAAATCTGGAGACAACAATGTGGAATTTCATATTTGTGCAGGTCTTGCTGGTGGAACAGGCTCAGGAACAGTAATAGATGTGGTCGCACAAATCAGGAAGTATTATGAGAATGAAAAGAATTATCCAATTTACCTATATTTATATGTTCCTGAAATAACACTGGCAATGCCATCTCATGATAGTGGATTCTATCATGCTAATGGTTATGCTGCGTTGAGTGAGTTGAATGCAATGAGCATAGGCGTATACAACCCATTAGATGTGTCAGGGCAAAAAGATAATTTCACGCATGAGGTACAGCGTCTTTTAAAAGGCGTAAATCCTTTCAATGCTGCATATTTATATACTAATGTGAATGAGGCCAACAAAACACTTGATATTTCAAGTTCGCTTCCTCATGCAGTATCTGATTTCTTGTTCCAGAAACTTATTGCAGGTAATATCGTAGGCCAAGGCCAGATGATGAGACTGCAGAATAGCGAGAACAACGGAGCGCAACCAGAAATAAGCAGTCAAGGAGTCGTTTCTCGTAGCCGCAAGTTTATGTCTTTTGGTATTTCCCGCATAGAATACCCGGAATCTGAAATTAACGAATTCATTACCTACACATTTGCACGTCAATCATCTTTGCAGTTAGAGTTTAACCAGTGGGCTGATGGACATGGATTTATTGAAACAACGTTAGAGCAGGTTGGTACAGGTTTCTTGGATGAGATCCGCAATCGTCAACACCGTGAGGTCCTACTTCTTTCTAATCAGCATCTCATGCTATCAAAGCCAATCATCGAAAACGATTCTTCAAAAAGATGGCGTGATATAGAAACAACCTGGGATGAAAGAACAAAGCGCTTCTCTACAGATGTTCGTTCGGAAGGTAACAAAAAATTGTGGATAGCTAATTTTTCTCATTCTTGTGCTGACTATTATGAAAATAATTATCGCACTCATGGAGTGAAAAATTTCTATGGAATACAACAGACAGACCGATTGGCATACGCACAATACATTCGTAGGCATATTGAGACTATGCTATTTGATGAATGGCATAGTGGTCAAAAGAGTATTTTGGAGATTGAGAAGTACGTAAAGTTGCTACAAGAAGACTGTAACGATCGCATCGAAGATTTCAAGACACAGACAGGCAAATTGCAGGAAGAAATAGGCGATGTACAGCAAGCAGTCAAAGATATTGAAAGAGAATGGAATGATATAGGGTGGTTAAAAGATGCCATCACAGGTGCCTCTGATAAGGTGTTTAATAAATATTGTGCAGCAAAACGTGATCTTTATGTTTATCTGACTCGTATAGAGGGTTATACGTATGCGAAAATGCTATTGCAGGATGTTGTTACTCAATTGGGAATTACACTCAATGGTATTGTTGCTTTCAAAAATATGCTAACTGACATTTGCACTGATGTAACCAGCAAAGCTAATGCAAGATGCAATCCTAATCATGACTCTGCTGATAGCATGACCATTAAAAAATATGACCCGACACGTGTGCAAGGATTTGCTCATCAGTGTGCCACAGATGCTGATATGCAGAAGGCAAACGCACTTGCGATTAGGAATGAGTTAGTGAAAAAATTGGGCGTAGATGGTGAACACTCTTTTGCCAATCTATTTGATAAAACACAAAATTCGACAGCATCTGATATAATTTTGGATGTTTGCATGGAGAATGCAAAGGCGGCAATGGAAAATGCTGCTCAGACTGATCCTCTGAATAAGATGATTGGAGTTAACATTTTAGAGAAGCTTGAGACCGAATACTCTTCCAAGGATGCTCTTGAGGGTTTTGTTAGAACGATGGCTCAGTCTGCAATGACGTTTATGAAAATTGATCCTGAGCAACAAAGCATGAACGTCAATGGAACAACGATGCAGAAAATGATTCAGCTGTGCATTCCACAATGGCCCAATGACAAAAATGGTTTTAGACAGAGACTCATTAATGAATTTGCTATGGTATGCCCAGGATTTGTTCCAAAACAAGATGTAGCTGTAAATTATAAATCTAATCAGATCGTTGTGGTCGCCGCAGAAGCAAGTTTCCCACTTAGATATGTAGAGAACTTGAAGACACTGAAAGGCAAATATGACGATTTGCTGGCTGCACCAGACAGTGAACTTAACCGTATGGTTCTCCATACAGAATCTTTCGACGAGCCATTGCCTGCTTTATATGAGCTTTCTCCTAACGAATTGGAAGTTATCTTGCGTAAGCCTTTAATATTGGCATATGCAATGGGCTTAATTGAAGAGAAACAAAATCCGGTTACCCAAGAGCGTTTCCAAGCTATTGGAATGACTGACAGGATGGGTGATGTCACATGGACTAAGGTTGGTAAAGACTTTTTTAGCGTGCTTTGGAACATTTGTCATGAAGATTCTTCCATTGGAATGCAGCTCAAGAAGCAGGTTGAGCAGATCCTAAAAAAAGATTGCCGTAGTAATGATCAAAAAAAGGCTATGGAAGAAAAAGTCAAGGAGGTCTTAATGAACCGAATTAAGGCAAGCGAAAAATGCGAAGATAACGAGTTCAACGAGACATATCTTCAGTATAAGAAAATTTGTATAGAAATTTTAGACAACGAATTAAAACCAATGTAAGATGGCTACAAAGAAAGGCAAATGTACGAATATTGACGGCTGTGACAAGGCGTACAATAATGAGATACAGGAGGTTGACAGCATGAACTTCGTTTGTGAAGAGTGTGGCAAACCCCTTGAAGAATTAAAAGGAAAGATCGTGGAACCACCATTTAAAAGGATTGGCATTATTTGTGGTTTCATTATAATTTTATTTCTTTTGATTTGGGGGGTAGTCAAGATGCTTTCTGGATCTAATCCGCCAGATGAGAATGTACCATATTCGGATACAATAGATACAAGCTTAGAAGATACTATAAACATCTCCAAGCCTATAGATTCTGATAGGATTCATGACACCATCGTGAAAGAAACTATTGTTCACGATACTGTAGTAAAAAAAGAGGATAAGATTATCGTAAGTCCTTCTACTACACGGCAGAATAATGGAGAATTGAATCTCGGATATTCTATTTATAATGGTCCAATCTCAAATGGTAAGGCGCATGGTAGTGGTGGCACCTTAAGGTTTACTCGTTCGTACACCATAGATTTAAAACAACTATCAGGTGAAAAAGTTGAAGTAAACTCAGGAGACAGAATGGTTGATGTGACAATGAATAACAACCGTTTAATTTCCGGGTTGCTCAAGATGCAAAATGGTGATACACGGTGGATTAATATAGGTGAATGAAAATAGTGGCTTATATCATATTTGTTTTGGCATTCCTCTCGTTTGAGAGGATGCCAACAAGTATGTATGTAAATGAACAGTCAAACGATTATTCCAGCGACATATTACTTGATATTGCTACTCAGTTGGGATTGAGGCAGTCACTAGATTCTTTAGAAGATGCGGAATATTATCACGATTTCTTTTATAAGGGTTTACCTGTGACGGTTATTGTTAAAGATAGTACTATTGAGCATATTGGTTATTCTATATTCACGGAGCAACAGAGACATGCCATCAATTCGCCAATTGTTAACTTCTTAGAAAGATATTCTTTAGAACTCGATATACCAACAAGAAAAGAAGTCACAGCGAAGAGAAGGATGCAGGAAGATGGAGTAGTTTTTGAGGAAGGTGAATTAAGTATCTTGAAAACATTTAAGGGCAATCCAAACCTTGGCATCAATATCCAGACATGGAATGACCGTAAATATACTGTCACTTGGATGGATAGTGTAAAAACCTTATGTTCAGTTTCTTTTCCTATTGATTTCGAGTTGCTCAACGGAACTGACATGATAGAGAATACTCGGAGATTGAAAGAACGCCTTTTGAAGGATTCCGTGTATGTACGTGATACTGTGTGCGTCACAATGGATAGGTTGATAAAAATGTGGAATATGAATTACTATATCCAACAGGGTGATGCGTATTTTTTTGACAATCTTAATTCCAATCGATATTATGAACTTGACTCTTTAGGTAAAATCAAACCAATATTTTGCAAACAATTCTTGTTTGAAAGTGTTGCCAACCTTTTCACGGCTACAGATATACCTAACGAATTTACACTTCAGATCCGTATTCAGAAATATGGACTAAAAAAAGAACAGATTAACGTTCCTCTTCACCAATGGATAAACTTCTGTAAAAAAACAGGATGCAAACCTTATTTAGGTTTTATCAAAAAGACAGGAGATAATCTTGATTGCGAACTAATTATGAGAAATGTCTCAAATGGCTACAATCATGTGATGAAGTTCACTTTTGATACGACAATGATTGAAGCGAGGCGTGGCATTATTCCTGCTCGTCTAAATTGTTACATACCTGCTTCTAGAATAAGTAAAATGTTTAAAGAATTAGATAAATAATAAATGATTATGAGAAAGTATCTTACATTATTGTTTTTTTTAATATGCACAATCAGTATTAATTCTGCTGATCAAGTAACTGTTGTATTTAATGGTGGTATTTCTAACACTGTACTTAAGAAGAAGATGGAGCTTAATGCAGCCCGTTTGTTAACAGCCATTAACCGAGCCTGCACTCAAGGAAGTAGTTTCATTAATTATTCAAATTGTCCTGGAGTTCCTACAGACGTTCAGACGAACATCGGAATCCTTTGGAAGAATGCAGCCCATTTCCATACTACAAAAACTACTATTTCAGAACCTTGTTTACAAATAAGACGAAACAAGACAGTTCGAGGTTATCAACTGCGTAATATTGAAATGATGATGGATCCTGTTGGAAATCAATATCAAGATGACATAGTGCAAGAGTTTTGCATCAATTTTGACAAATATGGCAACATTTATGATTTCAAGCAAACCATAGAAACCCATCAATATAAAAAGCTAATGGAAAACGGCGAAGTATTGGAAGATCTTGACAGACGATTTCAGATAACAGATTTCTGTGAACAGTTAAAAACTGCATATAACAAAAAGGATATAGATTTTATGAAAATGATTTTTAGTGATGATGCGCTGATTATCACCGGAAAGAAAATAGATAGAATTAAAAGAAACAATGAGGTATCTTTACCTAATTATGAGTATAAAGTTCAAACAAAAGAACAGTATATCAATGGTCTTACAAATGTATTTAAAAATGCCCAGTATATCAATGTCAAGTTTGAGGATTACGAGATAGTTAGACACCCTACCAAGGACAACTATTATGCCGTTTACCTGAAGCAAACATGGTATTCTAAAAATTGGAAGAATTCGTATGCAGACGAGGGCTTTGTAACATTAATTTGGGACTTCCGGGATGAAGAGAATCCACGCATTAATGTCAGAACTTGGATGCCTATAGATACTCCTGAAAATGCCCGATTTGATATTAGGACGATGGATTTAAAGGATTTAAATAAATAAGATAATGAGAAATCGGTTAATATTACTTCTTTTATCCATTCTGTTTTTACAAGGAATGGATGCTCAGGAGTTGGTGGTCAACAGTTTTCGACTTGACCCACTTAAAGATTATGCATCTGGGGCAAATGCGAAACTAGACCTTAACAAAAAGCCACTTGCCCTTATTTTAGTTCGTTTTGCAGCTGCTGCTCCCACGTTTGATGGTAATATTATGGGGGCTGTTGAAGAAAAAGAAAAAAACGAGTATTGGGTCTATATGGCAGCAGGGAGTGTTCGACTTACAATTCATCAGGAACTAGCATTGCCACTTGAAGTTTCTTTTGCCGATTATGGTATTGATAAATTACAGTCTTCTGCAACCTATATTATGGATCTAAAACTTACCCAAGCTGATAACAAATATTGGGAAGATTCCAATACAAAAATTTTGGGGAAATGGACTCGAGACAATGTTTCTACTGCCACTTCTCAAGAATTGAATAGAGAGAACATATTATTTGATTTCAAAAATAATGGTATCGTTAAATATAATTATATTCATCAAATAGAGAACCGAACTTTCAAGGCAAAATATAAAGTAGCCATGACTGGTTCATATTCTATAGCAAAAGATAGTGTCTTTATCATTTTTAACACGTTTGATCATGATGATGCCATTTCTGTGAGGAGAAAAGATGGGTATGTCGTTACTCAACAATATGTTGAAAATGTTAAGGATCAAATGTCAGAAGAGTTTAGATACATTGGACTCGGATTATACCGTAAAGTAAAATTGATTTTGTTGGATAAACGAGAAATGATTTTTGAAATGGGCAATAACAATATTTCATCTAAGAGAAAACAAGAAAAATATATTCGTAAATAAAAACTTATAAATTATGAAAACAAAATGCTTATTAATTATTTGCGCTTCTTTTATAGCGGCTAGCGTCATGGCACAGCCTGAGCCTGATGGTGCGTATTCATCACGTTACTCAAAAGGTGATTTAGGCACTGGACAATATACTTCAGAAGTTAATCTACCGACATGGGATCTTGAAAAGAGAAATCCGCTATTTATTCGCCTTGATATCGCCAGTGGTAATTTTTGGACAGGCGTTCTTAGCTATATTCCTTCATGGCTTTTTAACCATTATATATTTAATGATTTTGGAAGGAATGAAATGAGGATCAGGGTCGCAAGCTTTGACAATGATGGTCAGTCCATGGATTATGATGGAAATAATGTTTTCGGTTTCCAAGCATTGGATTTTTTCCGTGATATTGAGCCGTCAATTAAATTTGGCTACCAAAAAGCTACTCATATCATTGGTGTGTATGGAAGATTAGGTTATAGGCATGAAAATTTTCAAACTAAGTTTAATAATGCAGAGGTATATTCCAAGCATCGTATAGACTGGTTTCGCCCAGGTATTGGCGTTGAAATAACTCCCTTAAGCAAAATGGCACGTGTTGGCAAATCATGGTACCCGACTATTGAAATAGGAGGTATTTATAATTCCTGTATTGGCTACAAGGGAGAGTATGATAATAAAGATGTTATAAATAATGGGATATCATCTCGTTATGTTTTAAGTTTAAAAAATGGCAAAGGAATAAAATTTTCTCTTTCTTTAGACATTGATCATTTCGATTTATTTAATAAGGACTTCTCTGTTAATAGAACTACTCAACCATACAAGAATGTTACTTCAAAAAGATTTTGTATTGGTATTGACGGATTTATTCCATTCTGCTTAAGATAAGTACCATGTATTTAAAAGGTTTTCATGTGATTTGAAGGTCATATGGGAACCTTTTAAAAATAAATTGGATATCATTTGTTATATTTTTTAATTCATTTTTTAATTTAGCTTCAGATTTATTATGCCAGTAGGATTAATGTTCATTTTAGTGCTCACATTAACAGGACTGTTACTTGGGCTAATCTTTTCAAAAAGAGGTCACGAAAAAGAAGCAATGATAAGTGGCGCGAAAAAAGGAGCCTCATGCGGATGTACTATTCTCATATTAATTAGCGGAATTGTTATCTTTTTAGTATTGCTTTTCGCAACTTCTAGTTTATAATATAAAAATATGAAGATTTAAATCGTGGGAAAAAGTTATAGCTGCGTTAACGATGGAGTTTGTTGCAAAACAATAGCTTTAGAATAATCTCGTCCATCTGTCTAACAATTTACAATAGAAAACAAATATAAATAGCTATATGAAAGATCAAACATTCAACGGATAGAAGCATGTATAAAATTGGAAATTGAACCATAAATACAGAAATCTTATGAAGACATTTGTAATTCTAGCCATTGTGGCGATCAATTTTATTTTAGCTGGTTTTAAATTTATCAAAGGGATTTATGAAGAGCTGAACGATTTGATGTCAATGCCATCTTCCGAAAAAAAGAAGCCCTTGCTAACAGAAATTCTATTTTGCGTGGGAGGAGCCGTTTTTGGAATTATAGGAGCAGTATTGTTTTATCAGATTTGTGCTGCCGCAATGGACAAAATTATTGTACCTCGTCATCCCGTAGAAGAACCAGTTCCCTATGGAATTGGCATGATTATTATATCACTTTTCTTTGCTGGCGGTTTACTTGGAAGTTTTTTAGCCCTGGAAAATATAGAAAAAGATGAATATTCAAGAATGAAATCACTTTTTTCTAAAGGGAGTATTATCGCATCTGCAGTCTTGTTCGTTACATATCTTATTCTAAAAGGGATGATGATATTGCCATGAAACAGAGAGTGTTATGCAGAGAGGTTTTTGATTATATGGATTTAATGAAAAGAACTTGGTTGTTGGTGATGATTGCAAGCATGGTTGGAGGCTTGCAAGGATGTGGAAGTGCTAAGACGGGGCATTCCAACAATTTGGTGGTTACTGAACAGACCGATACAATCCAGGGAGGCCGCGAAGATAATAGTGATTGTTGGGCTTCATTCTATGTCGATGCTCCTGTTAATGGACCACAGATGTTAGTTGACTCAGTAATGGTACTCATCAACAAGGAGGTCTATCGGATGTGTGAGTATTGCATTGAGTTTGTTAACAGTCCTGATGAGAATGTGGCGTACAGCGAGAAAGAAATGTTTACCAATGATGGCGAACATTTGCTCAATCATTATCTGGAGAAGTATAAACCGCTGATAGAGGATAGTCTGTGGAATACTTTCGGTCTCGAATTAAAGATGGAAGGACAGACAGAGAAATATGTCACATACGGTGTTGAGCGTTTTTATTGCGGTGCAAACTGTAGTTCGGAGAAGTTCTTCTTTATTTTCGACAAGCGTGACGGACATCTTGTAAAGGACATCATCAGTTACGAGAACCTTGTGAGATTTTTCAAGGATTATCCTGAATACTCATCTATAGAAGATGACCCGTGGTTTGGAAGAGTCGGATGGCAGTTCTACAAAGAAGATGATGCTCAGAGATATAATTATGGTTTATTAAACGATCATTTCTCGCTTGCAGTTCAGGGGTATGGTAATCATTACCTACTCCTTAGTTTCCCATATGGCCAGATATTCTCCTATCTTTCCCCGGAGGCGCAGACTTTGGTAGAACGACACGAGGAGAATAAGCCGATGATCCCGGCATATCTTTCTCATAGGAATCCTGATGTGAATTTAGAAGCAGACACGGTTAATTTTGCATTGATTGGATGTGTCAATGCAGCGGGAGGAGATATTCGCGATACGCTGTTACACTATGATCCTGCACTGGAGATTTATCCGAAACAAGTTTATTCTATTAGTGCAGAATTAGACTCACCACTTTATCTGTTGACTTATTCTTTTGGTCATCTTCTATATCGTGATGAAGCCATGACATGCATTTATAATGACGACCATCATCTTCAGCCAGTACCTCTCTTTTCGGTGGATGGTCAGAGAGATAGTGTCATTTGTTGTTTGTGGTACGACCAGCCGTTGGAGGCCAGTGATGGTTTCCCGTTTGACGAGTTTGACAAGGACCGTTTTGGCCTTCATTATGATTGGGTGACTAAGCGTCTGTATTATCCCATTCTGGAAAGTCATGACGAAGATTCTGAATTTGCCAATACGAGTTGTTTGCGATATACAGGACGTTTCGAGGTTCTACAGTTCAATGGTAAAGAATTTGTGCTAACAGATGATGATGGAGCATGGTGGCTGAATAAAGATCTTCGCAACTATAAGCGTACTGTCAGCAATAAGAAGAGTGCTGACGGCATTGAACAGATTGACCTTATGCCTGATGGAACTTATCGACGTGCTTTCTGGAAGGGAGCCAAGTCTCTCGATGACCTCCGGAAGAAACCTGATGAAGTAAAGTTTTGTAAACAAAAGGATATTGTAGAATAACGATAAGAAGTTGTGCCCGACACGTAATTAGGGAACAAAGGGATGGAGAGATTAAGATTTTTTTTTAATTTGAAAGAGTATAAGAAATTATTAATTTTGTAATTAAGGATTAAATTATGGTACAATTAGTAGGATTTGGAATTATTGCAGCAATAGTTTTAATTTATTTTGTTGTGCAATATGCAAGAGGAGAAATCTCATATTCACTGGGTGAGATAATGAAAATATTGTTAGTAACGATTGTTTTCTCTGTTGGCTGGCTTGTCATTCCTGTTTTTTCGATTCTTGCTGTTGGCGGAATGGGTATTATTATTTCCATTTTTTCTGTCATTATCAGTTCGTGGATAGGATACAAATTGTTAAAGAATAAGTAAGTCTTCCTTGATAATTGCAGTGCAGGCTATAGAAGATTGCAATAATGGAAACAAGAAGTACTAAAAACCAATAAACAATGAAATGTACAGATAGAATGTGACTGACTACTGCTCATAAAAAACGAAACTCGGCCAAGTTATTTCTTAACGATTAGTAAAAGCGTGAATTATGGATGTAGAAATGTTTTTTTCAAAGATAGATAAATTCTTCGATAAGATTAAGCGAATGAACGTTGTTAAGCTATTTTTGCTGACATGGGTCATTCATTTAGCATGGTTTGTGGTTATAGGATTTATACTTTTTCTGAGCGGTGCAGAGTTTAGCCAGCATGTTGCTTCAAGTAACGAATTCACTAATTCGTTCCTATTGATTCCGTTTACTGCAATTGCTGAGGAAGTTTTGTTTCGATGGGGGCCGATGGTGGTACTGGTCTTTTCGTTGACATTCTTCTTTCGGAACGGGCGATTGACGAAAGAGCAGTTCTTTAACTTGGAGAGGTATTTCCTGCTGGTTCTCGTTATCTTGTCGAGTATTATCTTTGGTTGGGTACATGGTAATATCTTCAATGTCCTGTTGCAGGGCGTGAGCGGAGTTATTTTTTATATTATCTATTTAAGATGTTATTTCATTGAACGGGAGTGTGGGGTAAGAGACCGCTTTCAGATTGTGCCGCTTGCAGAATCCTCTGCATATCATGCTATGGCGAATGCTTTTTTGATTTTCATATAAACTAAACTACGAGATATGGACAATAACATAATCATACAGGTCTTTGAAGCAAACAGGGCTCCACTGAACAAGATGATGGATTTGGATATTCAACCAGATGGGAGTATCGTTAAGTTGAGGAAAAAACGCGTTAGTAGACTTATGATGACTGTTACGGCTTATATCCTGATACCTGTATCTATATTATTTATATGGGCAGGTTATAGTCTCAAGACCTGGCAGGTCGATGTGATATTTCCGTTTGTATTAGTATGGAGTATTTATGTGGTTAGGGCGCAAACAAAGATAATCGAAATTAATCTGTCAAATAAGACTATCAATACAACTGGCCGATGGCAGAAAAATAATTCATACTCCTGGGATGGGTATCTGGGGTCAGAGACAGTCTATTCAGTAATGGATTTCCCTGAGGAATTTTTTATTAACTTTAGGAAAGGAGGAAAAACCTGCAAAGTTAAATTGGCTGATGTCAATTCCCTTTTTCGAAAGAGTACGGAAACTAATTACAAAGCTCTCTTGGCTTTTTGGGAATGTATTGAGAAAAAAATGGTTGAGGTGAACAATGAATGTATTTAATTCAGAATCCAATCTATTGTAACAAGGCGAAAATGTACATTTTAAGCAACATTGATATGAGTAGAAGATTATTATGTAGCCTTAAGGATCAGTTCGTTATCTTGGTCATATGTATACTGTTTTCTTTTTCGACAGATACTATGGCTCAACGCCTTCTCCCAGACCCTGTAAGGCTTGCTTCAATTATGTTGGATGAAAAGTCTACTGGGGATGTTGATGATGCGCCTTATCTGGCTTATCTGGATTCTCTCGGTTTTAAGAAGAGTGACACAGACTTAGTACTCGGGAAACTGATGCTGGGCGGTAGATTTTATAAGAAAGGGATTGGAAAGGACACTGTGCAGGTTGAGGTTCGCTACATGGAGATCAGCAAAACCAAGATATCCAGAAGCGTCAAAATCAAATCGACTTCTGATTCTATCTTGTGTAGGATGGTAGAACATTTGCAGGCTTTTGGAATGGAAGAAGTTGAAAAAAACAACATAATGTTGGGCTTCGCAGGTAATGGGATCTATGCTGGTCATGGGGATAAAATCCTAATCATGAGATGTGAGTTTCCACCATCCCAATCATATATGGAGAGAGCAATAGTATCGGATGACGGTATAGCAAGGATGGACACTATAAACAACTCCATTGTTTGCCGTATTGAGACCGATAATCAGGTGTTCATAGATACCCTGATATCAAGTGAGCCTGGAATTGGTATCTACCCCAAGTTTGTTTATTCATTTAAAGGCAAAGGTGGATGCACGATATACCTGTTTATATATTCAAAAGGACATCTATTTTTCTATGATGAGGTTGCCGTCTTTGCTGTTAATAGAGATGGGGACGTGGAACGCCGACAGTTTATCGTCAAGGATGAAAAGGGCACTACGGTTGGTTGTATGTGGTGGGATCAGTTGGTTGCTGCCAGCAATGGATTTCCTTATGATTATGAAGATTCGCCCGACGAAGAGAGATTTGGTATCCACTTCGTCTCATCATTGCGGAGTTTGTATATTCCCATAATGGATCAGCACGATCCTGGTTCGGAATTTGCAAACACGAGTTGTTTACAATATACAGGGCGGTTCGACGTGTTCAGATTTAACGGAACCGACTTCTGGTATGATGATACTGATGGTGCATGGTGGCTGTATCCCGATTTGCGGAACTATAAGCGTACTGTCAGCAATAAGAAGAGTGCTGACGGCATAGAGCAGATAGACCTCATGCCCGATGGAACCTATCGGCGCACTTTCTGGAAAGGAGCCGAGACGCTTGATGACCTCCGCAAGAAACCTGATGAGGTGAAGATAAGTAAACAAATGGATTTATCAAATAGAAGTTGCGCCCGACACGAATGAGGGTTATACAGATGAAAGAGACGAAGAAAAGATGGAAACAAGGAATCATAGGTGGTATACTCCTCCTTGTTCTAATTATGGTTATTATTAACAGAGTGGCAATTTGGGATTTCTGGTATGCAGTGTATTGCTCTGTTGCAATGTCTCTGGGTTGGTTATAATGTGTATCGTTAGAAGATGATGAAATCGATGTATAGTTGTTATGGATAGGAAGAAACGACTATTTTTTGATATGGACAATGTGCTGGTTGATTTCCAATCAGGACTTGACAAGATTGATGAGGAAACCAAGAGCCTGTATAGGGCAAAGGGGGCTGGCGACAAAGACCGATTGGATGAGATCCCTGGTTTATTCGGGAAAATGGATCCTATGCCTGGAGCCATTGAGGCTGTTCATAAACTGGCAGAGGTGTATGATGTGTTTATTCTCTCTACGGCTCCTTGGAAGAATCCTTCTGCATGGTCGGACAAGGTGGAGTGGGTAACGAAATACTTTGATGACGTTTTTCACAAGCGAATGATCATCACCCATCGAAAAGACCTCGTCGAAGGTGACTATCTGATTGACGACCGTGGCAAGAACGGAACCAGCGAATTCAAGGGAGAATGGATTCAATTCGGCACAGAACGATTTCCTGATTGGAAGTCTGTAGTGGATTACTTAATAAACAAATCAATATGAACACGATGCAAAAAGACATCCCTCTGTTGCTGACAGAGAAATGCGGAGCTGATTTTGAGATAGAGAAAATCATCGGTTATCAATACTCCATTGGATATATTACTGAAGACTGGGATTTTCCAATCGAGAATTATTATTGCGAGAAAGAGGAGTATTGGTCAGGCGGAACACACGAGAAGACTGAAGAATGGAATGAATTAAAAGAATTAGAAGATCTTTCAAAATGGGACAAAGAGCTAATTGGAAGGTTTAGCTCTAAGCACCGTGGATATTACGAGGATTTTTATAAGGCAGATAACGGGCAATGGCCGTCTTTGTGCTGGGCTTATCTATATGTATACATAGTCAGCGGGAATAGCTTGAAAACGATAAAATTTCAGGAAAAAGATCGTGAAGCTGTAGTTTATGGCGCGTTTGAGGAACTTCGGTCGTGGTTGGATGAAAGATTCAAAAAAAGAAAAAACTTTTTTGCGTGGGCAAAAAAATAAAACTGAAATATGGATAGGTACTACAATTGTTCTGGTTTATGCAGTGAACTTGAAGTCGATTTCGACAAGAAAGAAGTCAGGGCTAAGGCCAAAGACTGCTGGGGTGAACATATACTTAACAGAGACTTTGGCGTGATTACTCATTATGAGTTCGAGTATGTCAAGACAGAGTGGGCAGAAAGCGACCATGAAGACAGCGATAGTCGCGACCATCATATTCAACTCTGTGAGGCAATGCGTGTGAACGGACCCTGCGAAGAACTCGGTGACTTCGAGCCCGAAGAGGAAAGGCTTGCCATTATGCGACATGATGAAGTTGGGTTGAAGCTATGGTACTTCTATTATCAGAACTCGGAGGTGAAGAAATCTTCCCTTTACTTCGCTAATAAGGATGCTTTCGAGGCGCGACGGAAGCTTAAACCGCTTATTAAGTATCTGGGAAGCCATGGCTTAGAGGATAGGAATATGTTCGTAGGCAGTGAGCATCTGCGCATTGGCGATATTGTCTCTTTGGGCATCCCATCCTCGGAATTCAGAGAGGCAGTTTCGTCTTGGCGACACAGAGAGAACGTGACGAGCCCCAATATCTTTTTGCCGAAGTTCGGTGAAT
>JAEEGF011243547.1_pt1 | contig 24213 bp, 19 predicted proteins | sample 9134171 | NCBI WGS metagenome assembly JAEEGF01 (sample SAMN16246542, study PRJNA631951) | gut metagenome | biome: gut microbiome; feature: rumen; material: AP-attached | host: Bos | place: Iran: Karaj | collected 2018-10
CAAAATATTGATAAATATAGAAAATTCCAACAAGCACTGCGATTATAGCCAGTACGAAAAGTGTAATCTTCCACCAGCACCACGGACGGTCACCAGCAACCTTACCTGTACGACCATTGACGATAAAGCGGTAAACTTTGGCATTGAAACGATATGCACTAATCCAAATTGGCAACAAAGTATGCTTGAAAGTGGTATCGGAGAACTGTATGCTCAAGCTTGTAATCTTCTGGTGATCACCACCAATATCGCGGCGAACCTCTTCTCTGATTCCTTGTTCCATTATTCCTTTTGCATCCTCGTATCCGTCCTTCAGTCCTACCTGATAAGTTTCGGTACGGAATCCCGACAAGAATTTTTCCTCGTAAGGCACAAGCTGTTCCAAATCCCATGGCTCAAGTTCATCCATCTTCTTGCGTTCCAATGTCTTTGATGCAGGAATAAGCACATCATCGAAGAACAGTCCGATATGTCCCGAAACTGGTGTCCAGCGCGTCTTTACAACGGTACGGGTTTCGGTCTTGCCGTTTACCGTTACGGTAATGGTGTCGGTGTAGTCATCACCACGCAAACCGCGGTAATCCGACTCGGTCTGAGCATCGTAGGTCCAGTACGGCATATACATGCCGGCAATCTTTTCGCACTGCGTAGCGTACTTTTTCAGTTTTGGCGGAGCAAACCACAAACCCTTTATCCACTTGCGATAAGCCTGCAAAGCTTCGGAGTCCTTAACCTTGAACGGAAGCACCGACTTCGGCTTTATCATCTTTTTGGTCGATTCGTTGGTAACAACCAATTTTGTTCCACAGAACGGACATTCATCGGAAACTATGTTTGCATCGAGGGTAACCACAGCACCACACGAGCTACAAGCAACAGTAGAAACTTCCTCCAACTTGTTTCCATCACCAGTTTCTCCACCCGACTCCAACTTTGCAAGATACTCATCGAGGTCAAGTTCCTCTATTGCCTCCTCGCTTATCTCGATTTCGTTTTCAGCACCGCAGTAAGGACATTTCATCGATGTGGTTCCCGGCTCAAAAACCAGCGAAGCACCGCAATTCTTGCATTTAAACTCTTTCTTTTCCGACAGTTCCGGTTCCTTGAACTCGTTGAACTCATCGGCAACATTCTGAGTTTCATCATATTCTGCCATAACTTTATTTATTTAGCATAATTCAAATTCAAAACTGATGCAAAAATAATTTAATAATTCAATAATTCAAAGATTTAAAAATTCAAAGATTCAATTTTGCAAAAATTTAATTGCAACAATTGATTCAATCTGCAGTACAGACCGCCCAAATAATAGGTCTTCGCTTATTTTTTCTTCTTGGTCTGTACGCAAACAGGACGAACATTTTTTCAAAAAAACCGCCACTGGCGGTATTATTTCCTTTCTGCGAGAGGTAGGGGCAACCCGCTTGCCGTGCGTGGTTGGGTAGCGCACTGGGGTGCGCACCACGCCCGACTGCTCGACTTGCCGCCTTCTCCGCCTGTTTTGCACTCTCGCTACTTTGCGCGTTTCGGGTGGAGAACAAAAGATTAGTTCTGGGACTGGCAAACAGCGCGAACAGTTAACCCATAGGAGCGGTCGCCGTTGTTCATGCGGCAACTGCCAGAACGGAAATAGAGGGACCACGCGCTGCTCGGTTCAACCTCTGTGTTGAGCGAACTTGACCAGTAGTAGCCTCCTGCCCCTCCAGCCAAGCCACTATCGAGGCGTCTACTAGCAGAAGGCAGGAAGACAGAATTGCCATTAGGTCCGATGAACAAAAGTCCGCTTACACCGTTCTGCTCTGTCCAAATAGTATCACAATTATCTATCAGTTCCTGCATTTCGTCCTGTATAGGCATACGCCAACTACTTCCCCAGTTGACGGTGGCGGCATCATCGGTGGATTCCAATGTAGTAAGAGTATCGGTATAGCCATCCTGTCCATAACTTTCAACATTGCAATATTTTGTAAGTCCTGATTCGTTGAAATAGCGGTAGGTAGTCAACACGTAGATTTCCTTGGCTTCTGTTTCTCCCCAAGCAAAATAGTCGCCGTAGCCTTCGGGAGTATTTGCACCGACATTACTGTATGCCCACAGCAAGCCACTCGGCAAGCCTAAATCAACATAGCCATAGCCATCCTTATAGCCAGTGGGTTGGCTGTATGATGGTTCTTCTTCTATAATCGCCCCGCCAGAAATTGTCATGCTTACCACAGGACTATGAACAAAAGCCATCAGCGAATCGACGCCTTCGCGCAGCCAAGCAATTGCAGCCACCGAATACTCCACAGAATCAAAGTCCATCATTTCCAGCGCACAACCGAACATATTAGTTCCTGTTTCAAGTATTTCAGCATCAAAAAATTGATAATCCCCATACGAGTACAGATTCTCCATATCCCTCTCTGTAAGGACACGACTTGCCCACAAGCGCTTTTCGTCATCGCCGAGTTGCCCACGCCTAATAGCGAATCCATATTCCTCCAGCATCTCGCCACCTTCGAGCACTTCGCCGAAAATCAGAATGTCCTCTCCTACAACTTCAGTGCTTGTACTTACCACAATGCGCGGATAGCCAGCAACAAGCACAATGTTAACATCAAGCAGAGGATTTTCCTCCGACAAGTACAGCAGATTGGTGGGATCGGTCATTCCTGTAACAGTATCGCCCTGTATAACAGCCTGCACACCTACCCAGAAACCCACTTCTCGGCGCACATATATGCAATCAAGTTCCTTGGGGTCATTAATGTAGCGACCATCGCCATCAATATCGGTAAAGCGGCAATTGTAGCTTATTGTATCTTCAGTACTATAGTATATTGTAACACGCGCATCAAACGATTCTAACGCAGCCTTGTTATTGGTCTTGTAGCCTCGTTGCAGACTTAAATTAAGCACACCAACATTTCCAAATTCTATTGGATCCTTGTGGCAACCCAAAAATGCGACAACAACAAGGGAAAACAATGATACTAACAGCAATATCCTTTTCATTACGATAAATTTACATTGTGATAAAACAAATGGCAAATATATAATATTTTTGTCACAAAACAATAGATGCATGGCAATATTTAGAAATGTTTCACGGCTATGGGTGTTTGAGGATTTGAAGATTTGAAGATTCAAATTGCAGATTCAAAGATTTAAAAATTCAAAGATTCAACTTGGCAAAAATTTGATGAGGATGAAACATATCAATTATCCATTGTTCATTAATTTATTATCTTTGCAAAGCAAACAAAAAACGACAATGGACAACAAAATCAATGCACCGACATTCTCGGCAAAGACAAAAATGTCGGAAATAATAACCAGCAGTTCACTGCTATCTATAATAGAAAGGCTTAACATAAAGTTGGGATTCGGCGAAGCCAGCATCAACGAAATATGCCGCAGGAACAACCTGTCGACCGAACTTTTCCTGAAGATTTGCAAGGTTTATGCTGTAGAAACTTTTGTCCCAGACATCGAAAACCTGACAAGGGAGGACATTCCCGAAATCATCGGCTACCTGCAGCGCACACACAAATACTGGACGGAAAGTTTCTTCCCAAACCTGCATTCAAACATTCATACCATGCTGGATTCGTGCGACGGCACAAGCAAACGAATGCTCAACAAGTTCTACGATGACTACGACGAGGAAATCAAGAAGCACCTCGACTACGAAGAAAACACCGTATTCCCTTACATCTTGTCGCTAATCGACTGCGAGCAAAAGAATGCCAACAGCTACAGGATAAAGGACTTCGAGGAGAACCACAGCAATATTGAGGAAAAACTCCAAGACCTTAAGAACATTGTGATAAAGTACTTGCCAGAAAGCGCATCGCAACAATCACGCATAAATGTTCTCAACGAAATCTTCAAAATCGAAGACGACCTGAACAAGCATTCAATAATAGAAAACAAGATTTTGATTCCATTGGTTTCCAAATTCGAATAACATGAGCACAAAACACAAGGTAACAATAATAGAACCTTCGGAAATAGTTTCGGCAGGACTGAAACAGCTCGTCGAATACGGAGGGAACTTCCATGTCACGAAAATATTCAAATCCATACAGGACTACTCAGAAAACCTTAATGGAAATCCAGACATAATACTGATAAACCCAACGGCGCTGAACATCGGTGACTCCAACGACCCGCGAAACATTATCACGGCAAAAGACAATGTCGCTATCGTTGCCATCTGCTATCTGGCTTACAATGAGGAAACTTTGCGCAACTACGACAGTTGCATCGGAATGTTCAGCACGCAGGAGCAGATAGAAAAGAAACTGCTGTCGGCACTGAAAAACACATCAGACAAGGAGCAGGACGACAACAGCAACGAACTCTCAACCCGCGAGTGCGAAATACTGACAGCCGTAGCCAAAGGCAAGACAAACAAGGAGATAGCCGATGAATTCAACATATCGATTCACACGGTAATTTCGCACCGCAAGAACATTTCGCACAAGTTGGGAATCAACAGTATCGCTGGTCTGACAATTTATGCCGTGATGAACAAACTGCTTGATGTAGAAGACTTTTAACCTATTAGAAATGAAAATCATACATTTCCAACATATTATAGTCATTACTCGCAAGCTTCGTGCGCTAAAGGGTCCACAAATCAGAACATACACGCGATACGGAACGGGGAGCGTTGTAATGTTCGATTGTGCGGAACGCAACAGCCTCGTGAAGCAAAGCGAACAATCCCCTTCTGAAAATCGTTTTCACTGGAGATTCCGTACAGACAGGCACACAAAGCTCGTACCTACGCTTGTTCGCTTTGTCTTACGGAATGACGATGGGGTTGGAATAAAAATATAGCAAAATGAAACAGCCGAACAACCGCAAAATAACAATCTGGATAATCGTTGCAATATGTGCAGCAGGATTCCTGCTATACGGCGGTTCTCTACAAAACGGCTACAACCTTGATGACGACTATGTATGCGAAAACCACGAACTTGTAAAACAAGGCATAAAGGGAATCCCCGAAATTTTTGCATCACGCTACAACAACAGCGGTGGTGTAATGTTCGGCTACCGTCCTGTCACAATTGCAATATACGCAATTGAATACCAGATATTTGGAGAATCAACGGCAATCGGACATTTCTTCAATGTAATCTACTACATTATAGCTTGCATAATCCTGTTTTTCTTCCTTCGCAAACTTCTGGAAACCAAGTTTTCATCAACAACCCTACTGATTTCCATAGTAGTCACTGCCATATTCATGGCACACGCCATACATTCAGAGGTGGTACTAAGCCTAAAGAACCGCGAAGAAATACTTTGCCTTATTTTCTGCCTAACATCGGCACTGCTGGCTTTGCGCTACTACGACAAACGCAAAATCATCGACATAATATTTGCAATAATACTTCTCGGAATCGGCTTTCTCACCAAGGAATCGGCAATAGTTTTCCTCGCCATTATTCCATTGGTAATCATATTCTTCCGCACCGAAATCAAAATTCCATCATTTTCAAATGCAGGGAAAAAAATCGCAACATATTTCAAGCGAAACATTTTCCTTGCAACATTCGGCTGCTTGGTTTTGGCATTACTAACGGCTAGAGTGATAATCAACTGGAAATTTGATTTTATGCCCGCATTTCTAAAAGGAGCAGTAATAAGACCTATTTATTTCGTATTCCTAATTTCATACATAATTATTAAAATCATCCGGCGAAACAAAGAATCCATAACACGACGAAACATAATTCTATGGTCAATTGTATTGGTTCTGACAATATTATGGAATTACTGGGCATTAATCGTTGCGACAATCATGCTTCTTGTCTCTCTATCAGAAGACGATGAAATCGCAGCGACACCGAACTGGAAAATCAACAAGTCGTGGCAAAAGATTAAAGTCATTCTTCCTTTCGCTCTGATACTGATATTTGCCACAGCCGCAATAGCAATAGCCTACTACATTCCCGAATCGGTGCTTCCAAAAAGCAACGCGGTAATGTCTAAATGGCAAAACCCGATTTTTGCAGAAGAATCGGCAGGCAACCGCTTCGCAATCGCAATGTACAGCCTAATTTTCTACCTGAAACTACTGTTTGTTCCCTACCCTTTGCGCTACTACTACGGATACAGCCTAATTCCCGATGTTGGACTTGAAAATCCAATTGCAATAATTTCCATAATCGTTCATATTGCACTCATTGTTGTTGCCATTTGGCTGTTCAATAGGCGCAACTTGATTTCATTCGGAATACTATTCTACCTAATCGGAATATTTCCGTTTTCCAACCTATTTTTCCCATTCACAGGAATCATTGGCGAACGAATGCTTTTCGCTCCAAGCATAGGTTTTGCAATTGCAATTGGCTACATCATAATATTGATTTCCAAGTCAGAAAAAAGCATCAGCAAAGGTAAAAAACTTGCGGTCTGCATTATGACGGCAATCATTGTAATTCCCAACGCAGTCATCGCCATAAACCGCAACCACGACTGGAAAGATCGCGAAACACTATTTGCCCACGACATTGCATACTCAGCCGAGAGTGCAAAAGCAAATGTACTGTATGCCAATTTGTTAAGCAGAAACGCATACGACAAGTTGCCATCTGTTGCAGGAACTCCAGCACAGGAAAAATGCCTCAAGGACATAAAAAAGTCAGAAAATCTTTACCAACAGGCACTTGCAATTGATTCCACCTACGGAAATGCATGGTACAATCTTGCCTATCTCAAACAAATTGTATATCAGGATTATGACAATTCCGAGATTATGTTCGAAAAGGCACTGAAATACGACAGCACACTAAACAACAGTTACTATTTCCTCGGAATGGCAAAATCAATGAAAGGCAAGCACCGCGAAGCCATTGCAAACCTTGAAAGATACGATACAGCAACCATATACGACAGTAAATTTTACGACCTTACATATTTCTTCATCGGAAAGTCGTACTTTGAATTGGGAGAAAACACTAAAGCCACTGAATATTATAAACTTTGCATCGATAGCCTGCGCGATGAAAACTTCCAACATGTAGTTCCCGAATTGAGCAAATTCGTTGAAACGACAAAAGATTACGCACTCGGAATCCATCTTGGCAAGCAGGAAGTCAAGCATTTCCCCGACAAGGATTTGCCCTACGTTGACCTTGGCAACTACTATATGATGGCAGGAGATACCATTAATGCCATCGAAAACTGGGAAATAGCCTACGACAAGTTCAAGGGCAACAAAAACATAGCTGCGACACTATACAATTATTTCAAAGAAAAAGGAAACAAGGAAAAAGCAGATTACTATCTGAATCAATACAACACAAAGTAAAACATGCAATATGAACATAAACGAAATACTTACAAAGCAATATCTTGAAAAAGACGACATTATACAACTTCTTTCAACCACTGGAGAGGAAATGCAGATGCTTTTCCGCAAGGCGCAGGAAGTAAAATTTTCGGTTCTTGACAATTATGTTCACCTGCGTGGACTAATCGAATATAGCAACCGCTGCAAGAAATCGTGCCTATATTGCGGTGTTAGAAGCAACAACCAAAACATCGAACGCTATACACTTTCGGAAGATGAAGTAATTGAATGTGCAAAACTATCGCACAAGCTTGGTTATGGTTCCGTTGCAATACAAAGTGGCGAACGAAGCGACAAGGAATTCATTGAGACCATAACCCGCATCATAAAGCGCATAAAGGAAATAGATGGCGGTTCTCTTGGCATAACACTTTCGCTTGGCGAACAGACCGATGATGTTTACCGTCAATGGTTTGAGGCTGGCGCACATCGCTACCTGCTTAGAATAGAATCGTCAAACGAGGAATTGTACTACAAGATTCATCCGCACGATGAGCGCCACGACTTTCACAAGCGACTGGCATGCATCGATTCGCTGATTTCAATAGGCTACCAAACGGGAACTGGCGTAATGGTGGGATTGCCCTTCCAAACCATCGACATACTTGCCGATGATCTTATCTTCTTCAGACAGAAAGATGTGGCTATGGTGGGCATGGGACCGTTCATCCCTCACCCCGACACTCCTCTGTACAAATATGCCGACCAGATTCCAACTGCAGTAGACCGAATGAACCTGACACTAAAAATGATTGCTACGCTTCGCTTGATGATGCCAGAAATAAACATGGTGGCTGCCACGGCAAACCAAACCATCGACCCGCTTGGTCGCGAAAAGGCGATAATGGCTGGAGCTAATGTCATAATGCCAAACCTTACCCCCAACGAATACCGTGAGGACTACCTCATTTATCCCGACAAGGCATGCGTAAGCGACAAGCCCGACCAATGTTCATCGTGCCTTGACCTGCGGATGAAGTCGATAAATCACAAAATATTGTACAATGCTTGGGGTGATTCGGTAGCGTTTACGAAGAAAAATGGGAAGTAGTAACACTAAACATTATTAAGCGCTAAAAAGAGAATCGTCATTCCACAAAGCAGAGTGAACCGACTAAGGAACGTGTCGTGTGAACTCGCTTATGCGGCACCTTTAGCTCGGCGTAGCCAATCTCCTTTATTAGCAATATTGTAGGAGATTACGGATAGCAGTCTTCACAATGCTCCCCGTTCCGTATCGCATGTTTCGACTAGCTTCCGTACCTTTTGCTCACGCAGCGTAGCAAGTAAATGACGAGTCCATTATTAATATTATCATCCTTTTTTTAGCGGTCACCAATGATTCTTTCTCTATATATCCTCCGAGGTTAATAAAAACACTAACGCACATCGTCAAACGCCATAGCAATCCTTTCCAAAGCCTCTTTCAGAATTGACCTCGGACAACCAATGTTCATACGGAAAAATCCAGCATAATCGTTGCCGCCAAAGGTAAGTCCGCTGTTAAGTGCAACTTTTGCCTTGTTTATAAGTCTATCCTGCAATTCCTCATGCGACAATCCAAGTCCATTGAAATCAAGCCAGAGCAAGTATGATGCCTCGGGCAAAACCGCCTTTACCAATGGCATATTTTTCTTTATGAACTCATCGGCAAAAGCAATGTTTTCAACAAGATAGTCCTTCAAATGGGCAAGCCATTCCTCGCCATGCCTAAATGCCGCTTCAGCACCAATATAGGCAAAGATATTACCATTTGCAAACTCCGATGCCTCAAGATACTCGAAATATGTGTCACGAATTGACTTTTCGGGAATGTAAGCCACAGAACTCGATAAGCCAGCAATGTTAAAGGTCTTGCTTGGCGCAATAAAAGTTATGCTGTTGCAATGCGCATCATCAGAAACAGTTGAGAATGATGTATGCTTGTAGTTCGGCAAAGTCAGGTCGGCATGAATCTCATCTGAAATCACAAGAACGCCATTGCGCTTGCAAATTTCAGCAACCCGTTGCAAATCCGCCTTCGACCAAACAGTTCCGCCCGGATTATGAGGATTTGAAAGCAACATCATCTTACATCCTTTTGCCTTTTGCTCGAGGTCATCAAAATCAATCTCGAAACGACCATTCACAAGCTTCAACTTATTGGTAACAAGTTCACGAGCATTGTTTACTGGCAAGTTCACAAACGGCGGATACACCGGCGTATTGACCAGAATCCTGTCACCAGGCTTTGTAAAGGCCTGAATGCAAAATGCTATTCCGACAACGATTCCGGGAATATAATGCAGTTCGTTTCTTTTTGCCTCGACCGAATAATGTCTGGACAACCAATCAATCACAGCGCCAAAATACGATTCATCGCCAAATGTATAGCCAAGAAAACCTTGGTCGCAACGCTTCCTGATTGCGTCAAGCACACATTCGGGTGCTTTGAAATCCATATCGGCAACCCACATCGGCAAAAGGTCGTCAGTTCCGAAAAACGGTTTCATTAAATCGTGCTTCACACTCGCACTTCCCTTACGCGGGAACACCTCATCGAAGTTATATTTCATTGTTAACCAATTTATTTCTTTCTAAATGCATATATCACCAACCCTATTCCACCAATTACAGCAGGAATACTCAATATCTGTCCCATGTTCAGCGCCATGCCCTGCTCAAACGATTCCTGATTTTGCTTCAAGAACTCGATAAAAAACCGCGCCGAGAATACCATTATCAGGAACACTCCAAGCATAAGTCCGTGCATACGAGCATATCTAGGCTTACGATAAAGCAAAATCAGCACTACCGACACAACAATGTAGCAAATGGCCTCGTAAATCTGCGTAGGATGACATGGCAAAGTTTCGCCATTTCGGACAAAGAGAAATCCCCAAGGCAAGTCGGTTGGACAACCGTAGATCTCAGAATTCATAAGGTTGCCGAAACGAATCAAAGCACCTACAAAACCTGTAGGAATCACAATCTTGTCCAATATTGCCAGAAAACCAGCTTGCTGCGACTTGAACTTGTATATAAAAACCGCCAACAGGACACCAATAGCACCGCCATGGCTAGCAAGTCCCTGATAACCCGTAAAGCGAAACGGACTAAACGAAAATGGCAATATCATTTCCATCCAATGCTCACGAGTGAGAAAATATGACGGCTCGTAAAAAACACAATGTCCGATACGCGCGCCTAAAATTCCGCCAAGCACGACAAAAACAGTAAGGCGGTCAAGTTCTTTCTGCGGAATATTCTCCCGCTTGTAGTAATGCTTTATTACAAAATACGCCAATACAAACCCAATAGCAAAAAACGCACTATAGTATCGAAGCGAAAATCCACCTGCCGTGAATATTTCAGGACTGACATTCCATGTAATAAAGCTTAACATCTGAAAAAATTTAGAGATTTAATTCTACACAACACTCAAGATTTTCCTTGCTTTCGGGCCCCACATTGAAAATCAAGTCGAGAATACTAAGGTTTGGAACAAAGTCGAACCTATCGGCGAAGACTTGGATGTAGGGCTTGGGAACAAATGCATCATCAGGCTTATTCCTTGATGGCTTGGGACTTATACTGTCACGCATATCGCAAAATACAGTAGGTGCAGAAACATAGTCGGTTGTAAACGACCAATCGGCATCAATCTTTAACATCGAAAATAGTGCATCAAGGATTTTTGCATTCAAATCGACAAGGAATGTTTCCTTTTGTTCAAAAAAACGCTCAATCTTATAAAAATAGTAGTCGTAGTAAGGCGAATTGCGATATGCGGACTTCAACGCGGTATAATGGTTGCGCTGCCACATTTCCGAATAGTCGATACGAATGTCCTTCGTGAGCGTGTGAAAGTTCTTCTGCACTGGGACCGACAAAGGCAATACACCATTGGCGCTCAGTATGTTGCAACGATTCCTGTATGTCTGCTTTGGATAGGTTTCATATTTCTCGATGGCAACCTTTCCTGCAAGGAACTTGCTCATATACTGAACATTGGGAAAATATGCGGTGGAAAGTAGCGTATCCATATCCTACCAGACCTTTCCTATGATATATTCCTGCGGTATAGGTCCGTAAATTCGCGAATCTCGCTTGTCTGTGCGGTCGTCATTGAGGATGAAGCAATAGTTTTTCTTGGCGATGTATTCGTTTGTTTCCTGCTGGTTTACACGCACATGGTAGGTGTCGGACTGGAAATCGTTTCCCTCAAAAAGACTTATTATATTTTTATATATAGGTGCAAGCCTCGGCGATAAATTCAAAGTGTCGCCAGCAACAGGCAAGTATATCGGTCCGAAATTGTCCTTGTTCCATGCCAAAAATGCACTCGATGGGAAAACATCAACATCCTTCCAATCATCACGGTCAACAATCTTGCGACATGCCGAAAAGGACTTTTCTGCATTTTGAATCTTCTCGAACTCAGCATCGGTGCAAACAAACTCGCACGCCTTGCCATCATTAAACAAGGCGCCAATTCTCACATCATACTTCGACAGGACAGCACTAAAATCAACCTTCGCAGAATCGACTGATGCTCGGAAACAATGATATGTATCATAATTTTCATCAACTTGCTTGTTGTTACGATAAAGTACGCCATCATCAATCATCATTATGTCACCAGCAACGCCAACAACCCGCGACACATACACATCGCGCGCTGACAATTTCGTGTCATATTCCAGCGGATACCTATAAGCGACAACATCGCCGACATCAAAAGAACTTGTCTTGCGCACAAAGACATGGCTTTCGCTTCCATCGGATGCCTTCACGCTGTAGAATCCGAACATCATATAAAATGCCACTCCCCCACCAATAACGGCAAGCAGCAACACCGCAACAAATATCCTCTTAGTCTTCATTGTGAACAATCTTTCCTATTCTGTTCCAGCGTATTCCTCCATATTCCTTGTCCATTGACAACCAGATGAGCCATGCCTTGCCCACTATGTGATCTTCGGGAACAAAGCCCCAGTAGCGCGAGTCGGCAGAATTGTGTCGGTTGTCACCCATCATCCAGTAATAGTTCATCTTAAAGGTATATTCGGTAGCTGGCTGACCATTTATGTACGCCTTGCCGTCCTTAACCTCAAGAGTATTTCCCTCGTAGTAACCGATTGCTCGACCATAAAGGATAAGGTTTTCCTCGGTAAGCTGAATCTTATCGCCAGCCTTCGGAATATACAGCGGACCAAACCAGTCAACATTCCATGGAAATTTCTCATTGTGTGGGAAAATACGGAAGCTGTCATCGCCTGTAAATCCCTTTGCAACTGTATTCTTTGTAATCGACTCTACAAACGACATTGTTTTGAACTTCTCGTAGTTTTCGGCAGTAAGCGGAACAATCTTGTAGTTGATACTGTCGGTACGCAAATCGTAAATGTCGGATGAATTTATTTCATTCTTTCGCAACACCTTTTCGGGAATGTTGGCGGTATTTATGGCAATGCGATAATTGAACTGCTTTGATGGAATATCTTTCTGTGGCTTTCCGTTTACAAAGACCTCACCGTCACGCACTTCCAATGTATCGCCGGCAATTGCCACACAACGCTTAATGTAGTTTTCGCGCTTGTCAACAGGACGAACGGTCAAATCGTACATATCGCGAACAATCTGACGTGCAAGACGATAGTATTTTTCATCATCTGAAATTGCAGGATTCTCCTTCGCCAATTTGGTTTCGTTTTCGCGTAGCTTTGTCGATGCTTCGTTAACAAACGAATTGGTATGTGCAACATTTACTGCAGGATTAAAAAGCGAATATGCGAGATTCATGTAATAGTCGTTTGTTTTCTGCGAAACATTGCCAACCACAATCTTCTTGTTCATCATGGTCGAATACTGACGGTCGAAATCGGCCATACGGAACTGGGTAATCCTGATAATGTCGTAGTAGTCCTGAGCAGGAATCTGCAAAACCACGGTATCGCCAGTCGGATAGTTGAACACAACCATATCGTCGCGCTTAATGTCGCCCCAGCCAGTCATACGGCGGTATTCGTTCTGAATCCAAGTCACATAAGATGGCGTACTTTGGGTAAATGGCAAAGTGTGATGCACAAACGGGAACGAAATCGGCGTCATAGGCACACGCGGGCCGTATGCTGTCTTGCTGACGAAAAGGTAGTCTCCCACGCGCAAGGTCTTTTCCATAGACGATGTCGGAATTGTAAACGCCTCGAAAAAGAAAATCCTGATGAAGGATGCGGCAATTACAGCAAATATCAATGCGTCGACCCATTCGAGGGTTTTGCGTTTTACCTTCGTGCAATTTTCTGGATTTTTCGGCTTCCAGAACGCCCAACGGACAAACTTGGTAATATAAATGTCGATTATCAGCAGTTCGCCGAGCAAAAACCAGTAGTTTCCGAGCCAAATCACCCATCCGATGTAGAAGATTGTCCAACAAGCAAACCATATCCAATTGCGACGCGATGGCATCTCGATGAACTTTTCGCATTTTCCAATTTTAAGGTTCCACCCCTTTTTCGGTTCATTTGGCTTGTTTACAGCCGTATTTTCAGTTTCGTTTTTCTTTTTGAATAGCATATTTCTTATAATCCAAGTAAATCATTCATTGTAAACATACCACATTTTCCTACAAGGAATTCGGCAGCTAGCACCGCTCCGTTTGCCAATCCACGACGGCTTTTTGCCGAGTGTGCAATTGTGATGTCATCGTACTCGCTCGACCACAGCACGCTATGGTCACCGAAGACCTCACCTTCCCTAAACGAATCTATTTCAAGAATATTGTCTGATCCTTCATCAAGTTTCCAATCCGAATAACGCGGATTGTTTTCGATAATACCTTTTGCAAGCGTTATAGCCGTTCCGCTAGGCTTGTCGAGTTTGTGGATATGGTGAGTTTCCTCGATGTGAGCCGAGTACTGCGGATAAGCCGCCAACTTCTGTGCAAGCATACGGTTAACTGCCATAAAGATGTTCATGCCAATGCTATAGTTAGACGAATAAAAGAAAGCCGATGAATTTTCACGACACAACTTTTCCATCGTGGGAGCATCGAAAGTCCAGCCAGTAGTCCCAGACACCACGCGCAGACCACCTTTCACACAAGCCATCACATTTTGCTCAGCCGTCTTGGGAGTAGAAAACTCGATAGCAACATCGCCAAGTGATGCAATATTTCCGCAGGAGCATATATCGCGGTCAATATCAAAGATTTCGGAGATTCTGTGTCCGTGTTCAATAGCCACGCGCTCAATCTCCTTGCCCATCTTTCCGTATCCAATAAGAACAATATTCATTATATAAATCTTTGCGGTAAAAAGTTGCAAAGTTAGCAAAATCCCGAACAAAAACAAAATTGCATTTTCTTGCGCAGAAACAAAAAATATACACTACTTTTGCGACTTATTTCAGTTTTAATGCAGTTTTTGATTGCAAAAAGACTTAAATATTGTAAAAACAATGTTTTAACAAAATTAAACTATGGCAAATTTCAGCATCTGGGAAGTCCTTTTTCTACTTTGTTTCTCCGTTAGTTGGCCAGTTTCGATTGCAAAGTCGTTGCGCACCAAAATGGTGATTGGTAAAAGTCCGATATTTATGTCGCTAATAATTTTAGGCTACATTTTCGGCATTATTCATAAGTCACTATACAGCAACGACATAGTAATATGGCTTTATGTCTTCAATGCTGCTTTGGTATCATTTGACTTGGCGCTATATTTCATGTATATTGGCAAGAATCGCCGTGATTTGAAACGATAAAACCAAACTCTACATCAATTAACCATGGAATTTATCGGACAGTTTTTCGGACAATTTGATTTTATAGAGGTATTCAGTTCCTTCATTGTAATGTTTGCAATCATCGACATTTTAGGTTCGATACCTATTTTCTTGAGTCTGAAAGAACAAGGAAAACCGATAAAGGGCTTGCAAGCATGTCTTACAGCACTCGGTCTTTTCCTTTTGTTTTTCTTCGCCGGCGATGCCTTGCTGAATCTTTTCGGCATCGATACGGCATCCTTTGCTGTAGCGGGAGCATTCGTATTGTTCGTTCTGGCGGTGGAAATGATACTTGGTCGCGAAATCATCAAGAACGAAAACATTGGAAGCGGTGCAAGCATTGTCCCCGTGGCGTTTCCGCTCATTGCCGGTCCCGGCGCACTGACAGCACTGCTTTCGCTTCGCGCTGAATACGCAGTAGTGAACATCCTCATCGGTCTGCTTCTAAACATAATACTCGACTATTTTGTAATCCGTCTGCTCGACAAGGTTAAAAATCTGCTCGGCGCAAACCTTATTTTCATCATCCGAAAATTTTTCGGCGTTATTTTGCTCGCAATCGCAGTAAATATGTTTGTAAACAATATTTATGTGATTATTGCGAATGTACCAAGATAAAGGGAATTTCGATTGACGATTTTAGATTTACGATTATTCATTGTCAACTTTTACTTCATTGTGGGTTTCGCCTTTCAACTTTCCTTTATGCTTTGCAAAAAAAACGACCAGCACTATAGACGAAACCAGATACGAACATGAGTTAACTATGCAAGCTCCGCTAATATCCATTGCTGGAATAAGCCAGAATGCTAGCGCGAATGTTACGACCAATCCTGCCGCCGACTTTATAATCAATATGTTCAGATTACGGATTGCGGAAAAATAGTTACCGATGACATTAGAGAATGCAATAGCAAGAATTCCCGGTGCAAGCAACAGCAAAACTTGTTTCACCCCACCAAATTCGGAACCGAATACCCACTGGAAAACGGATTGTGGCACCAACAGAACAACTCCAACGCACAAGGCCGACACACCAAGGCTGGTCAATGCCAATGTCATAGTCTCACGTCTCGACTGCTGCGTATCGCCTTGCTTTAACACATTGGAAAACTGCACCATAGACATACTACGGCTTACAATCCATATTGCCTCCGCAGCCGTAACCCCAATAGAGAAAACGCCCACGGAACCGCGACCGATGATGTAGTCAAGCATATAATATGTAAGCCTATAATTGAAAAACTGCAAAAGACTGCTAAGTTCGGTTTTCCATCCAAAGGAAAGCATCTGACGGTTACAGTTGCGGTCAAAATCCCATTTCAGCGCCACGCCAATTTTCCTACGCAACACACGGCACACCAATAGCATTAGCAGCAACGACACCACCTGCCCGAAAAAATAGGCATAAAAACCTATCTGTGGCCAAATCAAATATATTACGAACATGCAAAGCAGCAACAATGCAGGTTGCAAAACCGTCACCAGGTTATAATGTCCGATTTTCTGTCCACCGACAAAAAGCGAGTTGTGAAAGGCTATCAGTCCCATCAGAGAAGCAGCCGCAAAGAGAAACGGAGCTGTGCTTGTCTGACCAGTTAACAACAGCACAACAGCACCTACCGCCGCGACAAGGAACGACCACAAATACGCCGCCGTAGCCAATTTTGATGTGCCTAAGCGCGAAAAAAAATACGAGACACTGCTGCCTGTAAACACATTGGCAAAAATGGAAATCAAACCTAGGTCAGCCACAAAAAGAGCCACAGCACCACGTCCATCTGCGCCCCACAACTGCGTGGTAAGTACTATCACTGCAAAATTGAGCAACAAAATCAGAGATTTGCTCAATATGGTTTCAATAATATTTGTTTTCAGATTAATCGTACTCATTTTGCAAGATAAAACGGACAAAATCGCCTTCTATTGCCTTCCAGTTGTATTTTTGCTCGGACAGTTCACGCGCCTGTGCGCAATGCCTCAGATACATATCTCCATCGTGCAGATATTCAACCACTCTGTCCACAACTGCATCTATATCATCCGGCGAAACCAATAGTCCAAACTTATCAATTTCCGGACAACCTTTCCGAATAGCAGCCAGATTGGAATAGATTACAGGACGCCCCATAGCCATGTAATAAAAAAGCTTGATTGGCAAACAACGTGTATTTTCTTCGTCATCATCGCGAAGATCCAAAAATATGTCATTTTGCGCAGCCACTTCGCAGAACTGCTTGAATGGCAAAAATGGCATCAGGTTAAGCGTCATATTTTCAGGAAGTTCACACTCAAACTCATCATTTGAAACCACATTCAACACAATCCGTTGTGCAGGATTCTGAACAGCAAGGCGCTTTGCCACCTCCACAACACGAGGAAAACCCTTCTCGGCAGTAAGATTGCCACTATAAAACAAGCGAACCTCCTGATTGATAGCAGAGGGCTTGGTCATCTGAACATATTGCAAGTCAGGATAATACGACACGAAAACATATTTCTTTTCATGAAAACGTTTCATAATCGGCAATGCCTTGTCTATCTCGCCAAAAATAAAACCATCCGAATAGCGACACATACATGAATTGAACATATTAAGTATCAATCTCTTGAAAAATCTTCGGAGACCAGAAAGACCGCGAAGATTTTTCTTTGAGGGATACCATTCGGTGACATCGTATAGGACACGACAGTTACCTTTATGCTTTCGACAATAGATTTTGGCACCGCGCAAGGCCATCGGAGTATCGCAAACTACAACATCAGGATGAAGCCGAGACAATATATCTGACAAATGACGCATTAGTTGAAAACGGGAAAAATCTTGCGGAGAATACAGGATAACATCAGAGTCAGATATGTGCGTGGCAAACGGTGCCACCACCACCACACGGCAATCCCACTTTCGCAGGCTCGCTACCTGATGATACCACACGCGCTCATCATCGGCGGCATGGACAGTCTGCATAAATACAACCGTTGTCATATACACAAGATTTCAAGTGCAAAAATACAAAATCAAACGAAACAAATTCTTGCATTCAACAAATATGATTATTTTTGCAAAATTAAATGGACAGTATACTGAACATATTATCGTCAGAACCGTTTTTCTATGTGGCACTTGTTGCTGGCATTGCATTACTCGTATATGCAGGCGATTGGGTTGTGAAAAGTAGCGTCTGGGTAGCAGAATATTTTAACGTATCGAAACTTATAATAGGAGTTACAATTGTGTCGATGGGCACATCGTTACCCGAACTATGTGTAAGCCTCAGCGCAGCTCTCGATGGTTCCGCCAACATATCGATAGGAAATGTTGTGGGAAGCAACATCGCCAACATTTGTCTAATACTTGGAATCACTGCCATTATCATTACACTGCCAATTTCGCGGGCAGTGATACGACGCGATCTTATGATACTTCTAGCAGCAACTTTGATTTTCGCTTTTGCGCTCATCGACAGCGAGATAAATCTGCTCGAAGGCATTTTTCTGCTACTCATAATGATATTGTATATGTACCTGACATTCAGGTCTGCAAAAAAGGAACCTCCATCGGAAGAACCCGATGCTGAGCCCGAAAAAAAACATAATATCTGGCTGTCGTTCCTAATTGTAATCATCAGTTGTGCAGGACTTATCGCCGGTTCAGAACTTTTAGTTTATGGTGCCGAAAACATAGCCAGGTCGATAGGTGTAAGCGACAGGGTTATCGCAGTTACGGTTGTAGCAATTGGAACATCGTTACCAGAACTGACAACTTCAATAGTTGCCGCTATAAAGAAGGAACTCGACATTTCTGTGGGCAATATCATAGGCTCCAACATATTCAATATCTGCATGATAATTGGACTTACATCATGCGTAACTCCACTCGAAGCCGAAGCCAACATATTAAGTTTCGATGTATGGTTCCTACTTGCTTCACTTTTACTGCTAGGCATTACCGTATTTCCAATAAAAGGCAAAACAGAAATCGTCCGCATAGAAGGGATAATGCTCCTGCTCCTATATATAGGCTACTATGTGGCAATGGGACTCACAGGACAGTTCGCAGCTCTAGGGTAAACAAAGTCAGATTCTTGATTTTGAACATCACAAATTCGTGTTGAGATGCAAATTTTGCATCAGCATAGTAGCGAACAAGATTTTGTACAAACTAATATCCATTGTAAAAATTTGTTATTATTATAAGTATATATTTTGTATCTTTGCGGTCTTAATTTGATTTCATAGATGAAAAGAAAATATATAGTATTAGTAATCATAGCGATAGTAGCAATGTTAAGTTCGTGCAGATCGATAAGACCATACGAAATGTTGCGAAATAGCAAGGACTACGAAGTGTCCGAGCAAGAACCTTCTGAAATAGAATACAGAATTCAACCTAATGATAGACTGAATATCAGGGTGCTGAATAACAACGGGCAGGCATATTTTGGATTCGGAGGTGGAACGACAGGAGGAACATCTAACTTCAATACAAATTCTAATTCTGGCGGTGGAGGATTCCCTGTAGAATTTGACGGGAAAGTAAAATTGCCTGTGCTTGGACGAATCGACATTAGCGGAAAGACCATCAGGGAAGCAGAGGATACTCTAGAAATGCTTTATTCCGAATATTTCCTCGACCCGTTCGTACTTTTAAATGTAAACAACCGTAAGGTTACGGTATTTATGAATGGAGGCTCAAGAGTGCAGACTGTTGCTATGACCAACAATCAGTTTACGCTTATAGATGCGATAGCAGCCTGTGGTGGACTTACTGAAATCAGCCGTGCATATAGAATCAAGCTCATACGCGGAAACCTTACCGACAAGCCAAAGATTTATTATTGGAATGTGTCGTCGCTTGAGACTCTTGATGGCACAAACATTATGCTCGAAGCCAACGATATAATATATGTGGAAAGTCGTCCGCAATATGTGACAAGGGTACTACGTGAGATTTCCCCATATCTTACGCTAGTAACCACATTGATGTCTGTATATGGAGTTATTGTTACAGTCAAAGGCTATTTTACTAAACAATAAACGATGAAGAAAAAAGAAAAGATACCAACCCTGAATCAGGACTTTGAACTCGAAACCTTTCTCACTGTATTGAGAAAGAACTTGATATTTGTCATAATATTCTTTGTTATTGCAATAAGTGTAGGTTACCTGTATTTTCGTTACACACAGCCTACATACAGTTCATATTCCGTAATCCAGATAAAAAAAGAAAACAAAACACGGGAAATTCTAGGACTAAGTTCCGGTGTAAGAATGGATCCAACACTAGAAATTTTGCGGTCTGAAGAATTCTTAAAAACTGTAATAAAAAATTTACCTCTAAGTGTAAGCTATTACACAGAAGGAGCTTTCCTATACACCGAAAATTACGGTTCAATGCCATTCAAGGTAGAATACGAATTCACAGAAGGCGGATTATACGACAAACCTATATACTACGAAATAAACAAAGATGGCAAGTCTTACGACATTTCAATTGGAAAAGACGGTCCGAAACACAATGTGCCATTCAACAAACCGACAAAAATACAAGACGGTGTGACACTAACTCTTTCATCGCCATCGTATACCGAAAAGAACAGCATAACGGACAAATATTATTTCATAATAAACAGCGAAAGACATATTTTGCGAGAGGTATCAAAGGGACTTCTCATTGAAACACTGAACAATGATGCAGGAACAATAAAAATTACCTACGAATGCTTCAACGCAAAGAAGTCGGCTGATATCGTTAATGCAATTGCAGAGCAGTTTATTGAATTTGATGTAATGAAAAGCCGTGAAAGTTCCATGGCTACCATTGCATACATAGACGAACAGATGGACAATATGGTTGATGAACTTTCTACAATTGAAAACCGGTTGCAGCAGTTCAGAATAGCCAATGGCATAACTAACGAAGATGTAAAGTCTCGCAAGAATAGCCTCGCTGAAACCAAAATTGCAAACATTGAACAAAGAATTGCCGAAATAGACTATGAAATAGAAACTTTAAACGAAGTAAAGGAACAAGTAAACAGCAATCCCGACATAAATATGTACGAAATGATGGCACTAATGTCTGGTCAATCGTCAAACGCCTTCCTTTCTTCAATGTTAAAATCACTACAAGATCTTATTTCGAAGCGCGAATCAATGCTGTTCGAAGTCACCGAGAACAACCATAAGATTGTTGTCATTGACAAACAAATAGAATCTAAAAAAGAAACTATAATTGACTTTATAGGTAGCACTATAGTGCGACTCGGCAAACAAAAAAACGACTGTGAGAAAAAAGTTGAAAACATCCGCAATGGAATACTCGAAAAGACCAGTTATGATGAACTTGAATATTCAAAATTACAGAGAATATATTCGATAAACGAAGCATATTACACACAGCTCCTAAATAAAAAGGCAGAAATACTCATATCACAGTCTGGATACGTGAGCACTAACCTTGTACTCGAGAAAGCTAGTGTTCCTGGTGCACCAATAGCTCCATTACTTCCAAAGACCTTGACAATGGCAATAATTCTGGCTCTGGTGCTTTCAATCTTGTTCCTGCTCGCAAGATATTTGTTCTACAATAAGATTCTGACCAGCAGCGACATAAGCAAATTCACAGACATACCTGTTATTGGCGAAGTAGTAACGAGTAGACATAAGAACGAGTTTTCACAGGCCGTAGTACACAAGAACGCCCGCTCGCATATAACCGAAAACTTCCGTAAAATAAGAACAAACCTTGACTATTTCCCTCTTGAATCCAACTGTAGGGTAATTATAACTACATCCACAGTTCCTGGCGAAGGAAAAACATTCATTGCAATAAATACTGCCGATATTTACGCCATGTCTGGCAAAAAGGTTTTGCTTGTCGACTTTGACCTTCGCAAACCTCGTCTCGAAAAATGCCTTGACCTCGACAACGAACTAGGAGTTTCAACTGCACTTACTAACCGTAAGACATGGCAGGAATGCCTGCACAAAAATGTCCTTGATAACTTGGATGTACTTACAAGCGGTCCTGTTACGCCAATCGCAGCAGAACTTCTCATCGGCAAGAACATGGACACATTCATAGCTGAAGTACGAAACGAATACGACATCGTAATCCTTGATACTCCGCCACTTGGCATAATTCACGATGCAATAACACTATCGAAATATGCCGACAATTTCTTCTACATCATGCGTTCTGGCATTAGCGTAAAAGGTTACATCGAATACATAAACGGAATAAAGGAAGAACACAACATAAAGAATATTTCCATGATACTCAACGGTCTGCCGGTTAGCAAGCATTCTTCATACGGGTACAACAAGTATGGTTACTCCCATTATGGAAAATACGGCTATGGTTATGGTCACGGATATAGCTATGGATACGGATATGGTTATAGCACCGACGAGGATGACGATGGAAACGGAAAGAAAGAAAAAACAGGATTCTTCAAAAGAGTGTTTGGTAAGAAAAAGAATTAGAATATGGAATGGATTTTATTGGCTAGCGCAATATTGGCAACGGCATTTTCTGCACTACTAGGTTCATTTTTTATAAAGGGAACATTCAATTTCCTTACAAAGAAGTCAAATGGCAATACAGAAAGGTTCAGTTCTCAGAGCAAACCCATATACGGAGGCATATTGTTTTATTCCGTGTTCCTATTATGCAGTCTGATATACTTTTTTTCTCCTCTGAATACCCAGGATGACACCAACACTTTCATAGCACTTATGATTACTGTTGGCATTTCGTTCTTCATGGGACTTGCAGACGACCTGCTAAACACTCCTCCTCTGTTCAAGTTTATCGTGCAGTTTGTTTGCGCATTTGTACTTATAAAGACAGGCGTTGTTATTGAGATTTCTCCAATTGAATGGATAAACTACACTATTACAGTTTTCTGGGTTGTTGGAATAATGAACTCAATAAACATGCTCGACAATATGGATGCTATCACAAGTTCCATAAGCCTTACCATCATACTTCCATGCGCAATATTGCAGATTATTTCAGGCACGATTAACCTAGATACCATGATAATGCTTACTGTAAGTGGGGCATTACTTGGATTCCTTGTTTACAATTGGGCACCAGCAAAAATGTATATGGGCGACAACGGTAGCCAATTCCTCGGAATATTACTCGCCTACATAGGAATAAAATACTTCTGGAACGGAATGCAGCTAACCGGAGAAATGAATTACGCATTCAACGCCAAACAATTCATAATGGTTGCATTGGCATTCATTGTTCCGCTTTCAGATACTACAACTGTAACAATCAACAGGTTGCTAAAAGGCCACTCGCCATTCGTAGGCGGACGCGACCACACAACGCACTACCTATACTATCGCGGACTAACAACCCGTAAGGTTGCTGCTGTACTTATTGCAATTAACCTTATCGGTGTCGGTCTTGCTCAGATGCTCATATATGTCCCTGATTTAAGCTATGGAATAGTATATAGTTTCGCAATTTACCCAGTGGTAATTTTTGCACTGCTGTACATAAACACAAAAGTTACAAAACAGAAATGACAGACAAAATCAAGATACCTCTATTTATTACTCTCGGTGTAGCAACTGGAGTTTTGCTCACATTCGGACTTCTGTCGCTAAAAGCAGACGATGACTCGACTAAACAGGACGAACAAAAAAAGGAAATTCCACAATCACCGACCTCATCGCAACCATATATTCCTGACGAGATTATTTTCTGCGGAGAGCGTGTTCCTCTCGAAAAATTCGATGTTTACGAAGCGCTTGACTATGAGCTTGTCGTGAATATGTACCGCCATTCGGCAACAATAACATATCTTAAGAAGGCAAAACGCTATTTCCCTGAAATCGAAAAAGTTTTGAAGGAAAACAACATTCCCGACGACCTCAAGTACCTCTGCGTTGCCGAAAGCGGACTTAGCAATGTGGTTAGTCCTGCCGGTGCAACTGGCTTCTGGCAGTTCATGAAGTCGGCAGCAAACGAGTACGGTCTGCGCATCGACACCAACATCGACGAACGCTACAACCACCACAAGTCGGTAGTTGCCGCCTGCAAATATTTCAAGGATGCATACAAGAAGTTCAAA
>JAEEGF010856278.1_pt1 | contig 24208 bp, 18 predicted proteins | sample 9134171 | NCBI WGS metagenome assembly JAEEGF01 (sample SAMN16246542, study PRJNA631951) | gut metagenome | biome: gut microbiome; feature: rumen; material: AP-attached | host: Bos | place: Iran: Karaj | collected 2018-10
CCTTTGGCTAAAACAGCAAATCTCGACTCTATGGTTTTGTTTTTAATAATGATAATAGAATACAAACACGCTATCAAAAACGACACAATGATGGAAGCAGCATAGAAATCACCTGCAATAATGCTTGATGAAGTGTAAACAGCTAAAAATACGAGCATTGGACTGACAGAAATTAGTCCCTGTGTTCCTTTTATTTTTTCTTCCATAAAGCGAAATTATAAATAATAATTCGATTTTGAACTATAATGTGTGCATTATTTGTCATTTTAAGTTAAAAAAACATAAGGGGTAAGGGGCTATGTCGCAAAAATTGTATAATTTTGCAGTACGAATTTATCATCTGATCATTAAAGTAAAGATTCTTAAAATGGCAAAGATAGTTACTATGGGCGAGATAATGCTTCGCCTTTCCACTCCCGGAAACAGCAGATTTCTACAGGCTGATTCTTTCGATGTAAATTATGGCGGTGGCGAAGCAAACGTAGCAGTAAGTTTGTCTAATTTCGGTCACGATGCTTTTTTTGTTAGTAAGGTTCCTGCACACGAGATTGGACAGGCTGCTGTAAATAGCCTGAGAAAGTTTGGCGTACATACCGATTTTATGTCACGTGGAGGCGAACGGCTGGGTATATATTATCTCGAGACAGGCGCAAGCTTACGTCCCAGCAAGGTGATATATGACCGTGCTCATAGCAGTATAAGTACCGCGATGCCCGAAGATTTCGATTTCGGGAAGATCTTTGACGGTGCCGACTGGTTTCATTGGAGCGGTATAACTCCAGCCATTAGCGATAAGGCTGCCGAATGTCTGAAGCAGGCTTGTATTGCTGCCAAGAAAGCTGGAGTGACTGTCAGTTGCGACCTTAATTACCGTAAGAAACTTTGGACGCCCGAGAAGGCACAGCGTATCATGCGTCCACTTATGCAATATGTCGATGTCTGCATCGGAAACGAGGAAGATGCAGAATTGTGCCTTGGCTTTAAGCCTTATTCTGATGTGGCTTCTGGCAAGACCGAGGCTGAAGGTTATAAGACTATCTTCAGTCAGATGCAGCAGGAGTTCGGATTCCGGTATGTTATCAGTACCTTACGCGAGAGTTTCAGCGCTTCCGACAATGGTTGGAAAGCCATGATATATAATGGCAACGAGTTTTATCTCAGTCGCAGGTACGAGATTACTCCCATTGTGGATAGGGTAGGTGGAGGCGACAGTTTCAGCGCCGGCATTATCCATGGATTGGTTAATAAGATGTCACAGGCAGATGCTTTGGAGTTTGCTGTAGCAGCAAGTGCCCTCAAGCACACTATTCCTGGCGATGTGAATATGGTAAGCATTCAAGAAGTAGAGTCATTGGTGGCAGGAAACACCAACGGCAGAGTCCAAAGATAACAGATTATGGCAAAGTTCGACAAGATACAGGTTTTGAATAAGATGAAGGAGACAGGTATGGTTCCTGTTTTCTATCATTCTGATGTAGAAGTGGCAAAGCAAGTGATTCTCGCCTGTTATAAAGGCGGAGTCAGGGCTTTCGAGTTTACCAACAGAGGCGATTTTGCTCACGAGGTATTTGCCGAGTGTGTAAAATTTGCTGCTAAGGAGTGCCCCGAGATGGCGATGGGCGTCGGCTCTGTTGTCGATGCGCCGACAGCTTCTCTTTACATCCAGTTAGGTGCCTGCTTCGTTGTCGGCCCTCTTCTGAATGCCGATATTGCCAAGGTATGTAACCGCCGGCTGGTGGCTTATTGTCCCGGTTGCGGTTCCGTAAGCGAACTGGGTTATGCACAGGAACTGGGCTGCGACCTCACCAAAGTCTTCCCGGGCGATGTTTACGGTCCTGCTTTCGTGAAGGGCGTTATGGCTCCTTGTCCTTGGAGCAAGATAATGGTTACTGGCGGTGTTTCGCCCGATCAGGAGAATCTTACGGCTTGGGTGAAGGCCGGTGCTTTCTGCGTAGGAATGGGCAGCAAACTTTTCCCCAAGGATGTTGTAGCCGCAAAAGATTGGAACTACATTACAGAGAAGTGCAAGGAGTCTCTTTCTTATATTGCCGCAGCTAAGAAGTAATTTTTCTTTCCATATTTCTTTATTCCCCTAAATTGTTGTAATTTTGCAGAACTTTATAAAAAGCAATGCATGAGCAACAAGAATAAGAAGAATAAAGCCCCGCGTTGGTTCGTTCCTGCTGGATTGGAACCGACAGAAATGGACAGGATAATACTGGATTGGCAAGAGAAAGGCAAACTTGTCCCAACTCCCTCTCTTATTAAGACACAGGAGCAGATTCAGGGTATCCGCAAGGCAGGTGTTCTGAACACTGCCGTATTGGATTATGTGGCAGAACATATCCGCGAGGGTATGAGTACTCTCGAAATAGACAAACTGGTGTACGACTATACCACTTCCCATGGTGGTGTTCCCGCACCCCTTAACTACGAAGGTTATCCCAATTCCTGCTGTACCAGCATCAACGATGTGGTCTGTCATGGTATTCCCAGCGAATACGACATCTTGGAGGAAGGTGATATCATCAATGTAGATTGTACCACCATTCTGGATGGCTATTATGCCGATGCCAGCCGAATGTTCATCATTGGCAAGACAACTCCAGAGCGTAAGCGATTGGTCGATATTGCCTGGGAATGTCTGAAGATTGGCGAGAAGGTATGTTCCGAACCATACGTCTTTGTCGGTGACTTGGGTAACGCTATTGCCAAACATGCCCACAAGAACGGATGCTCGGTGGTCAGGGATTTGTGCGGACATGGGGTAGGGCTCCAGTTTCACGAAGAGCCTGATGTGGAACATTATGGCAAGAAGGGTTCCGGTATGCTGTTGGTGCCTGGTATGACGTTCACCATAGAACCGATGATAAATGCGGGCGACTGGCATGTGTGTGGCGACGAAGAGGACGAGACGGAATGGATAGTTCTTACAGAGGATATGTCAGACAGCGCCCAGTGGGAGCATACCTATGTGATGACAGAGAACGGAGTAGAGATTTTAACGCATTAACGATGAAACCTGTATATATACTTGGCATTGAGAGCAGCTGCGACGATACCTCAGCAGCTGTTATTCGCGATGGCATACTGCTTAGTAACGTAACGGCCAGTCAGGCTGTCCACATGGAATATGGTGGTGTAGTACCAGAGTTGGCCAGCAGAGCGCACCAGCAGAATATTGTTCCTGTTGTCGATACGGCACTCAAGAAGGCTGGCATAGAGCGTGAGCAACTCTCTGCTATTGCCTTTACACGTGGTCCTGGACTTATGGGTTCTCTGTTGGTCGGTGTTTCCTTTGCCAAGGGACTGGCTCTTTCTTTGGGCATTCCTCTGATTGATGTCAATCACCTGCAAGGTCATATCCTGGCACATTTCATTCATACCGAGGATGATGATTACGAGTCTCCCAATTTTCCCTTCCTTTGCCTGTTGGTAAGTGGCGGGAACAGTCAGATTGTCTTGGTGAAATCCTATCACGAGATGGAGATAATCGGTCAGACCATCGACGATGCTGCGGGCGAAGCCATCGACAAGTGTTCTAAGGTAATGGGCCTTGGTTATCCCGGCGGTCCTATCATAGATAAGCTGGCAAGGCAAGGTAATCCCGAAGCCTTTACATTCTCGAAACCGAATATTGCCGGATACGATTACAGTTTCAGCGGCCTGAAGACCAGTTTCCTGTATTCCTTGCGTAATTGGTTGGCCGATGATCCTCAGTTCATCGAACATCACCTGAACGATCTGGCAGCTTCTCTCGAGAAGACCGTTGTTGATATTCTCATGAAGAAGCTTCGTCTGGCCGCCAAGGATCTTAACATTAAACAGGTTGCTGTTGCCGGAGGTGTGTCAGCCAATAACGGTTTGCGGAATGCCTTCCATGATTATGCAAAAAGATACGGTTGGAAAGTCTTTATTCCAAAGTTCAGTTACACCACCGATAATGCCGCTATGATTGCCATAACAGGGTATTATAAGTATCAGAACAAAGAATTTTGCCCGATTTCTGCTCCTGCCTATAGCAGAAATGTCATATAAAGGCAAAAAAATAAGCTAAAGTATTTGCGGTTCAGATAAATTATTGTACCTTTGTGCCCTGTTTGGAAGAAGTTGTTATTGGAATAGACTAAAAAGAAAAGGTAGAAATGTCTAAGATTTGTCAAATTACAGGGAAAAAGGCCATGATTGGCAACAACGTTTCCCACTCAAAGCGTCGCACTAAGAGACACTTCGATGTGAACTTGTTCACCAAGAAGTTCTATTATGTAGAGGAAGACTGCTGGATTTCACTGAGCATCAGTGCTGCAGGTCTGCGCTATATTAATAAGGTAGGTCTGGATGCAGCTCTCAAGAGTGCTGTTTCTCAGGGATATTGTGATTGGAAGGATATTAAGGTAATTGGTTAATAATAAGGAGTACAAGTTATGGCAAAGAAAGCAAAAGGCAACAGAGTACAGGTTATTCTGGAGTGCACAGAGATGAAGCAAAGCGGTCTGCCTGGTACATCTCGTTATATTACCACTAAGAACAGAAAGAATACTCCTGAGCGTCTTGAGCTCAAGAAGTATAACCCCATCCTTAAGAAGATGACTGTTCACAAGGAAATCAAGTAATAAACTCATTAGAAAATTATAAACTATGGCAAAGAAAACAGTGGCCTCTCTTCAGACTGGTAAGACTGATGGCCGTTCATATACCAAAGTTATCAAGATGGTAAAGAACCCTGAGACTGGTTCTTACTCTTTCGATGAGCAGATGGTGCCCAACGAGGCTGTAAAGGATTTCTTCAAGAACTAATTCAGTTCTTTTTAAGATACTCTTATAAAAGAAGAGAGCAGGTTTTTCAACTTGCTCTCTTTTTTTTGTTTATTTCAGTATCGCGTCTGCCAGCGCTTCCATTGCTGGGAGGTCTGCCTGTTTCATAGAGGAACGGATGGTGACGGTAGGTTCAACGATGTTGACGTTCTTCATCTGCTCCAGGATGGCACGCATGGCCTTACCGGCAGAGGGGGCCCAGGAACCATTCTCCAGAATACCTACGGTACGGTTCTGGTAAGCTTTCATCTTCAGCTTCCAGAGGAACATGTGCATGGGTGGAAAGACGTCTGCATCATAGGAAGAGGCGCATACCACCAGCTTGTTCATGCGGAAGGCATCCTCTATCACTTCTGCCATATCATCACGGCAGAGGTCGGCTAGCACCACCTTCTTGGCTCCTTTGGCCTGCAGGATTTCTGCCAACTTCTCTGCAGCCTTCTTGGTATTGCCGTGTATAGAGGCATGTGCTACCAGTACGCCCTCTGTTTCTACGCCATAGCTGCCCCAGATGGTATACAGACGCAGGGCTTCTGCCAGCTGCTCACCCTTCAGGATGGGACCGTGCAAGGGACAGATGGTCTGAATGTCCAGGGCAGAGGCTTTCTTCAGCAATGTAGTTACGGGCATGCCATATTTGCCACAGATGTTGAAATAGTAACGTCTGGCCTCGCAAGCCCAGTCGTCTGGATCGGCATCCTTGACGCCGAATTTACCAAAGGCATCAGCCGAGAAGAGTGTCTTTTCCTCTGGGCAATAGGTTACAATTACCTCGGGCCAGTGAATCATAGGGGCGGCAATGAATTGCAATGTTCGTACGCCCAGGCTTAGTGTATCACCTTCTTTTACTGCCATGGTAGGACCGAAGTCGGTTCCCTCATTGAACTGCGCCATAAATGTGAGAGCTTTCTCAGAGGCAACAATAGTTGCATTGGGGTAGGTCTCACGGAAGGCTTTGAGTGAACCGGAATGGTCGGGCTCCATGTGCTGTACTATCAGGTAGTCTGGCGTGCGACCATCCAGAGCAGCAGAAAGGTTCTGCAACCATTCGCCGGTCTTGCGGGGGTCAACACTGTCCATTACGGCTATTTTCTCGTCAAGGATTAGGTAGCTGTTGTAACACATGCCTTCGGGTGTCACATACTGCCTCTCAAAGAGATCCATCTCTGCATCATCGCAGCCAATGTATTTGATGTTTGCGTTCATTTTTTTATATGTTTTTGAGATAATTTGTTTCTATTTGCAAAGATAATTATAAAACCCGAATTCATGGTAATGCCGTAGTGTATTTTTGTTATAAAAGATAAAATGATAACAGTTGTAGGGATTTCTTCTTGTCTATTTAATTATAATGTAATACTTTTGCATTAGAAACTAAATGAAATGTATATGAGGAAATTATATTTTTTACTACTGCCGTTGTTGTTTGTTGGCAGTTCATGTGTCCACAAGAATTCAGATGGGAAAAAAACAGCCGATGGTAATGACCAGTCGGCCCCTATAAGAGTTAAGACAGAGGTTGTTGCTTCTTCAACAGGTGAAGGTATTCAGACGTATGTTGGTATTGTAGAGGAAAGTGAAGCTACTGCAGTAAGTTTCACCAGCATGGGTGTAGTGAAGCGTATGTTGGTAAAAGAGGGTCAGGCCGTTTCTAAAGGGCAGTTGATTGCTGAGCTGGACGATACCCAGGCTCGCAACATGTTGTCTGGGGCAGAGGCTCAGATGACGCAGGCCAATGATGCTCTGCAACGCTATGGTATGTTGCACGAGAACGGCTCGTTGCCTGAGGTGCAGTGGGTGGAGATTCAGAGCAAGGTGGCTCAGGCTAAGTCTCAGTTGGAACTTGCCAAGAAGAATCTTTCTGACTGTCGTCTGGTGGCTCCCGTAAGTGGTGTAGTAGGCAAGAAGCAGGTTTGTGCAGGCGAGACGGCTCTGCCCTCACAGGCTGTTGTCAGCATCCTTGATATTAATAAGGTAAAGGTTAAGGTGGCCATCCCTGAGGCGGAAATTTCTGAAATAAGCCCCAACACCCCCTCTAGTATCAAGGTTGATGCCATCAACCAGCAGTTCAATGGCGGCCTGATAGAGAAAGGTGTAGAGGCTGATGCCCTGACACATACATATGATGTACGTATCAACGTGGCTAATACCGGTCATCAGTTGTTGCCTGGCATGGTAGCATCTGTTACTTTCTCTCCGGCTGCAATTTTGGCAGAAGAGTCCAATCTTCTGACCTTGCCCGTTACATCCGTTCAGAAGAAGGCCAATGGCAAGCTGTTCGTGTGGGTGGTTGACAAGGATAACAAGGCTCACCGTACAGATGTAACTCTTGGCAAGACCATGGGTAACAGAATAGCCATTACCAAAGGCATCAGCATAGGTCAGTGTGTAGTTACCGAGGGTTATCAGAAGTTGAGCGAGGATACCAAGGTGATTTTTTAATTGAGAATTGAAAGGGTATTGGTTATAGGTTATTGGTTATTGAACATTGCGCTAACCTCTAACCCCTAACCGCTAACCACTGAATAAGTTATGAAAAAGAAGATGAATTGGCTGGCATGGCCACTGGAGAACTATCCCATATCTCTACTGATTATTGGTATTCTGTTTGTATTGGGCATCATGGGTATGTATGAAATACCCAAGGATGAGTTCCCCTCAGTTACCATACGTCAGGGTGTGGTGGCAGCTGTTTATCCGGGTGCTACCAGCGAGGAGGTTGAGCAACAGGTTGCCCGTCCTCTGGAACGATATCTGTTTACCTTTGGCGAGGTGAACCGTGTTAAGACTACCACTACATCACAGAACGGCTTGTGCATTGTTATGGTAGAGTTGAATGACGATGTCAAAGAAAAGGATGAGGTCTGGAGCAAGATTAAGCACGGACTGAATACCTTCAAGCTTTCATTGCCTACGGGCGTGCTGGGTGTTATTGTAAATGACGACTTCGGTAACACCTCGGCTTTGCTGATAGCCATCGAGAGTGAACAGCGCAGCTATCGTGAACTGAAGGAGTATAGCGATGAGCTGAGCGACCGCCTGCGTCGTATTCCCTCTGTTGCCAATGTCAAGCTCTTCGGCGAGCAGAAGGAGCAGATTTCCCTGTATGTAGACCGTAAGCGTCTGCAGGCTTATGGAATCGGTCAGCAGATGCTTTTCTCACGTTTGCAGTCGCAGGGTTTCACTACAGAGAGTGGTAGTATCAGTGATGCCGACCAGCAGATTCCCATACACGTAGAGGATATAGAGAATACCGAGGAGGAGATAGCCAACCAGATTATCTTCTCAGATCCCGTCAGTGGTAAGGTAGCCCGTGTGAGGGACGTTGCCAGGGTGGTGCGTGAGTATGATACGGAAAGCAGCTATATCCATCAGGACGGACATCCCTGCGTATTGCTCTCTATGGAGATGACACCGGGACATAATGTGGTACAGTACGGACGTGAGGTTGACAAGGTGCTGAATGCCTACCGCCAGTCGGAGCTCCCCTCGGATGTCAAGCTGACCCGTATTGCCGACAAGCCCAAGGTTGTAGCGCTGAGCGTACATAACTTCCTTCGTGACCTGCTGATAGCCATGGTTATCATCATTCTGGTTATGATGGTTCTGTTCCCCATCCGTTCGGCTATCGTAGCATCTGCTACCATACCTATCAGCACCTTTGTCAGTGTGGCTATCATGTACATGGCGGGTATTGAGCTGAATATCATCACCTTGGCGGCATTGATTGTGGTGCTGGGAATGATTGTGGACAACTCCATTGTGGTTATCGACGGCTATCTGGAGTATCTCGACAAGGGGTACGAGCCCAAGATTGCTGCCATAGCCTCTGTCCGTCAGTACTTTCTGCCCATGATGCTGGCTACGGTCTGCATCTGTGCCATTTTCTTCCCCTTCCTGATTACCCTGAAGGGTATGTTCCTGGATGCGCTGAGGGACTTCCCCATGACCATCACCATCAATCTGATGGTTTCCCTGCTCCTGGCCGTTTCGGTGATTCCGTTCCTTGAGGTTCGTATCATCAAGCCCGACAAGGTCAGTACGGGTGGTAATGCCATCACCAATTTTGTGCAGAAGACCTATGACCGCGTCTTGGATTTCACCTTCCGTTTCCCATGGCTGACAATAGGCGGTGGCGTGGCAGTCATAGCATTGTCTCTGGTGATAGTTCCTACCCTGAAACTACGTCTGTTCCCTTATGCAGACCGCGACCAGTTTGCCGTAGAGATTTACCTGCCCGAGGGCAAGGGTCTGGCAGAGACCCGTGCTGTGGCAGATTCTGTTCAGCATGTGTTGGAGAAGGACGAACGCGTGACCAATATCACCGGCTTCATAGGTTGCTCATCACCCCGTTTCATGGACGTGTATGCACCTCAGATTGCCGGCAAGAACTATGCTCAGTTCATTGTCAATACCACTTCAGACAAGACTACGCTGCAGCTGCTGGCCGAGTACCAACCTAAGCTGGGTGAGGCATTCCCCAATGCATACGTCAAGTTCAAGCGACTGGATTACCTGAAGGTTCCTGAACTGGAATACCGCTTCTATGGTCAGAACTTAGACTCGCTGCATATTGTGGCAGAACGTCTGATGAAGCGTATGCGCCAGATGCCAGAGGTAGAGTGGGTGCATACAGACTACTTCCAGCCTTATCCCATTATCAATGTCGAGTTGGACCCCGTCACTTCCGCCCAGCTGGGTGTCAGCAGGGGTACGGCTCAGCTGGCCTTGAGTGCCACCTCATGCGACTTGCGTGTAGGTCAGATCTGGGAGGGTAACTATGAGGTTCCCTTGGTGGTGAAGGACGATGCCGACATGACCTTCTCTGAGGTTGAGAACCTGGGCATTGCCACTCCTGTTACCATGTTCGCCACGGCGGTCGGTCAGAAGAACACTACCGTTCCTCTGCGCCAGATAGCCGATGTCAAGCCCACATGGTCCGAGAGTCGTATCGTGCACAGGGGCGGCGAGCGTTGTATCACCGTAACAGGCCATTTCGTACAGGGTGTCTATACCTCTTCTGTCGAGAAGGAGATTGCCCGTATCATGAAGAAGGAGATCACGCTTCCCCAGGGTGTTCGCTGCGAGGTAGGCGGCGAGTTGGAATATGGAGACGAGGCTATGCCTCAGATCTATGGCGGTATCACCATTGCCATGGTCATTGTCTTCTTCTTCCTGCTTTTCAACTTCAAGAAGTACGGCATCACCATGGTCTGCATGGCTGCCTTGGCGCTGATGATTCCGGGCACCCTGGTGGGTCTTGGACTGATGAACCGTGCCTTGGGCCTGACCTCCATCTTTGGTCTTATCACCCTGATGGGTATGATTATGCGTAACGAGATTCTGATCTTCGAGCATGCCATAGACCTTATTAATAAACATGTGGACGAGCATGGCGACTGGAATGTCGACCGCAAGGCTTACAACGAGGCTGTCAAGCAGGCTGCCTACGATGCAGGCAAGCGCCGTATGGTGCCCATCTTCCTGACTACGGCTACCACGGCCGTTGGTGTGCTGCCCATGATTATTGCCAAGTCCAGCTTCTGGATGCCCGTGGGCGTTACCATCTTTGCCGGTGGTATAGGCTCGCTCATCATGGTGGTTACCATGCTGCCTGTTATTTATTGGAAAGTAAGTAGAAAGTAATAAAAGCCTCACCCCGGCCCTCTCCCAAGGAGAGGGGGAAGGGGTATAGGGGTAAATTTTATATATTATGAAAAAGATATTCATTGCGATTGTCACAATAGTGAGCCTGCCAATGTCAGCCCAAACGTACAACCTTGAGCAGATTTTGGATTCTGCCCGTCAGAATAATATTGCCATGCGTACTGCCCAGCACAACATAGAGGCGGCACAGCAGCAGCGTAAGGAGGCATTTACCAAGTATTTCCCCAAGGTCAGTGCTGAAGGAGCATGGTTCAATGCCACCAAGGATATGGCAGAGATGACCGTCAACCCGTCCGAGATGCTGTCGCCCCAGGTGGCTGCCGACCTGGCGCAGGTGCTTCCTGCCTCGGCTCTTGCAGCCTTGGCTACACCTACCAGTATCTCTATGCTCAAGGATGGTGTGCTGGCAGGCGTTACTGCCGTGCAGCCTGTGTTTGCAGGTGGTCAGATTGTGAATGGCAATCGCCTGGCCAAGGTAGGTGAGGAGGTAAGCCGTCTGCAGCTGCAACTCTCTGAGAACGAAGTAGAGAAGAATGCCGAGCAGTATTTCTGGACGCTTGCATCCCTGCAGGAGAAGATGAAGACTATTCAGGCTGCCGAGGAGCTGTTAGGCGATATCCACAAGGATGTAGATGTGGCTGTCCGTGCCGGTGTAGCTATGCCCAATGATATGCTGCAGGTGCAGCTGCGTCAGAACGAGGTGGAGAGTCAGAAGCTGAAGCTTCAGAACGGACTCTCCGTAGTGCGTATGCTGCTCTCTCAGTATTGTGGCTTGCGTGATACAGCCTTTGTCATCGACTATTCAGTAGAGAATTCTCAATTCTCAATTCTCAATTCTCAATTCTCAATTGACAACGTTCAATCTCTTCCCGAGTATCAACTGCTGGGCAAGCAGGTAGAGGCTGCCAAACTGCAGCGCAAGATGACTATTGGTCAGAACCTTCCTACCGTTGGCGTGGGAGTGGGGTACAACTACCATAACCTGTTTGATAAGGGTCGTTCCTTTGGCATGGTCTTTGCTACGGTTAATGTGCCCATCTCAGACTGGTGGGGCGGTTCTCATGCCATCAAACGCAAGAAGATTGACGTGCAAAAGGCCGAGGAGCAGTTGGAGGATAACTCAGAGTTGCTGAAGATACGTATGCAGAATGCCTGGAACGGCGTGCAGGAATCCTACCAGCAGCTGCTTCTTGCCCAGCGCAGTATAGAGCAGGCCAAGGAGAATCTGCGTCTGAACCGCAACTACTATCAGGCAGGAACCTCCAAGATGTCCGACCTCCTGCAGGCGCAGCTCCTGTATCAGCAGACGCAGGACAAGCGTACTGATGCCTTCTCGGATTATCAGAACAAACTCCTGGAGTACAAGCATGCTGTAGGGCAGTAATTTTAGCTTAGTAGCTTAATGGCTTAGTAGCTTAATGGCTTAGTAGCTTAATGGCTTAGTAGCTTAATGGCTTAGTAGCTTAATGGCTTAGTAGCTTTTTGCTCTCCACGCTGCCATCATCATATATAATTTTGCGGATGAAGATTTGGGCTTTGCCGGGGTCTGACAGACGTTGACCGGCAAGGTTGTAGTATTCTATGCCTATAATCTGACGGGCTTTGGGGACGGGTATGGGTCTGATTTCCGTTGTCATGTCAGGAACCGTGATCATGGTCTGTGTATTGATGTGGTTGGTCTGCTCTATGGTGCTACGGTCAAACATGGCCAGGCGGTCCGTTCCGTCAGGGAACCGTCCGTAGGTCTGCCAGCGTCCCTGTGCCTGATAACGCAGGCTGTCGGCCCATGAGCCGTCTGCTGCACGGACGCAGATGTAGGCATTGTCCTTGTTTTCCAGCTTAAAGGATGCATGTAGCTGGTTGATGGGTTCTTTGTTGTCGCACCACACAATCTTGTATCCGTGAGCCGGAATGATGGTAGGTGACAGATGACACTTGTGTGGTTTGGCAGGGTTGTCCGTCAGATAGACGCCAGAGAGGTCTATGTCCTCATCCGTGGTATTGTAGAGTTCTATCCAGTCGCTCTTCTTCTGGTATTCGCTGACGTAGATATCATTGGCAGCGCTGACCTCATTGATGCGTATCGGGCTTAGGGTTGCTTCTGTCTTGGGTTCCAGGGCAAGGGTGATGTTGCATGCCTGCGTGTAATAGTCTGATAGGTTGAATACCGTATCCGTTGACACCGTCTGACCGTTCACCTGCCATCCCTTCAGGTCGTAGCCTTCAGGAATCACGGCTGTCAGTTCAGCTGTTCCGAAGAGCTCTCCCGAGAATCTTGACGTAGGAATCTCCCGTCCGTTCAGCAGTATGCGTGCCAGTGGTGTGCTGGCTTCTATGCTCACCTGCATCTCGTCGGATAGTTGCAGTTGGGTCTTCAGGCTGGCAATTCGTTTCTTGTGCTGATTCTCGCGGTCGGTCAGCGCATTGCATAGCTTGTCGGCCTTGGTGTGCGGCTCGTTACCTTCCCATTCCAGGGCAGGCGTGATGTTCTCTTCCCATTGGCGGATGATAGGTACGCATCGGTCGGGCAGGAACACGCTGCCGCCCATCATGCAGTAGGCGTCTATGAACTGCTGGCGGAAGGGCGGGTACTTCATCATCAGCTTGAATATCTGGGGTATTTTTCCCGTTCCGCTCTTGTATATCTGTATGATCATGTTGGTGTCACCGAAGCATCCGTCCAGGTCGAATACCACGACGTGAATCTTGCCGTCTTCCTGATTGCAGCGGAATCCCTTGACGTTCTTCAGTCCTCCGCGTAACCAGTCCAGGTTGCCCATGTAGATTTCCGCCGCCATGTAGTTGCAGAATTCGTCAGTGTCCACTATGTTGCAGATGCATTGCCAGAGCGAGTCAGTAGGGTTGCCGCCCAGTTCTACGCACATAGAGTACCATTTGTTGTAGATCTTGTTGTCACCTGCCATTACCGTAAACTCGTTCTCCCATTGGTCCACCTCGTCGCTGCCTATGCCGTAGTTGCTGTAGGCATAGTTGCGGTTGCTTGCCTCGCGCAGGTTGAACATACCCAGCGGCAGTCCGTCCAGGAAGATGTGTGCGGGCTGTGCCGCCTGGCAGTCCAGGTAGATGCCGCTGCTGATCAGCAGTTCTTGAATCACGGCATCCCAGATACGTCCGTGCTGGTCTTGTCCGCCGTTGCGTACCAGCAGGGTCTTGTTCTTGATGTATGGTTTCTCAGCAAAGACAGGGTAGGGGTAGAAGTTCAGCCCCTCCACCATCTTGTCGGCTTTCAACTTGAACGACGGCTTGTACTGAAAGTTCTCGTCACCCGCGTTGAAGCGTGTCCATCCGCCAAAGATCTGTAACAGCGCCCCTTGATTCAGCGCCTCCTGCCATTGGCCCGTCTCTTTGTCGGGCACCAGGTACTCCACGTTCACGGGCCTTTCCCAGTCCATATTCTGGTTCATGGCCTTGGTCATGTTGTTACCTGTACGTCCGTTCACACCCCCTACATAGACACCTATGGAGTCACCGAACAGATTGTCCGGATGCGTAGTCACACTCACTATGGGCAGGTAGTAATCCTTGTTATTCTTGAAGAAAGAGCGTGTGGTAACGGGACTGTTCAGACAGCCCTCCTTCGCCAGCATAAAGCGGTACAGGCTGGTCTTGTTTACGGGGAAGATGCCCGTCTCTGAAACATCGCTCTTTCCTGCTACCGGAGTGCCTCCGTCCGTTGTATAATAAAGTTTAGTCCCTGCGGGGATGCTCACCTTCAGGTTGAACGGTTCCGTAAAGACTCCTCCCGTCACGTCAGTTTCGGGCATCTGTAAACGGCTGTCGGCAAAGACACTCATGGAATTGGATTGTGCCGGAGTGGGCATAGAGGTGTATCCCCACACCTTGCCGCCGTTGGTGGTACGTGCATACGAACAGCGTGTAATGGCAGTCGGATAGCTCACGGCATCCATTACCTTGCCCGATGCATCCACTATCTCCACCACGCCGCCTTCCGCATCCATCTTGAAGGGCATCTGCTGACCGGCATTCTTGCCGTAATAACCGTCCTTGCTGTTATGGTCGAACCACAGCACCTTGTATCCGTTTGCTATCAGCGAACCGTGCTGAGCCATCAGCGTTTGCTCTTTCATAACGCCGTCTGAGCTGGTGTGACGCAACTTCATGCCGTTCAGTGATATCAGATTATTTGATGTATTGTAGAGTTCTACCCAACTCCCGTAGTTGAAGGAAGGGTCAATGTACATATCCACGTTAGCCACCTGAATCTCGTTTATCACCACTTGGGCTCTGGCAATCATCGGTAGCAGGATACTTGCGATAGTTGAGTATAACAGCAGATTTTTCCTCATGCTTGCAAAGTTACACTTTTTCTTCTTATTGACAAATGGTGGGGGAGGAAAAAAGCCCCTGAGCATTGCGCTCAGAGGCTTTCTTTTTGGCTTATTGGCTTAGTGACCCATGCAGGATGTGATGCCAAAGGTGGTTGCAATGGCCGTCAGGATGGCCAGTATCGTCTGAATGACGAATTTCCATGTTTCCTTTTTCATAATCTTTTAAGTTTACGAGTTAACAAGTTGACAAGTTGACGACTTGGTTGCTCTTGGTTGACATGTTACTCCGGAATTAACTTGTTCACTTTGGTTTATAATTTAGGTTGTGTTAATTTGTAATACTTTTTCCTTTCTCTCTTAGAACCGGTTCTTTTTCTGCCAAACTAGGGAGAATTTCCTGTCCAGTTGGCTAATTTTTACTGCCTAACCGACGAGGAATATTTCTCCTTTGTTTGACACGGCAAAGATACGATGCGGCCATTGCGGTCTACGAATGAAATGACATGTTTTTTCAACGTAAACGATAACGTAAACTATTTCGCTAACCTCTAACCTCTAACTGCTACCCCCCCCGCGGTCATTATGGTCAAGGTCATTTGTCAAAATCAATTTCTAAAGTGTCAAAACCGCCACTATATATAAATATTTTATATTTATATATAGTGAGCAAATGACCGAATCCGAAAATGAAAATGACCACTTTGACCATGACCACTTTGACCGGCATAAACCCTTTGAACAATGTTGAAAACAACAATCAACACATGACTTCTCTGGAGATTGCTGAGCTGACAGGTAAGAACCATTTTGACCTGATGAGGGCCATTCGAAAAATGGAGCCAGCATGGGAGAAAGTCAACGGATGCAATTTTGCATTGGTTGATTATCGCGATAAGAAAGGCGAGCTCAGACCCTGCTACTCCCTGACCAAAACGGAGTGCCTCTACATCGCCACTAAGTTCAATGACGAGGCCCGTGCCCGTCTGGTTCTGCGCTGGGAGCAGTTGGAACGTCAGGAGATGGAGCGCCGCCAGCAACTCTGTCTGCCGGAACCCAAGAAGATCCTGGCTTTGGCCGACCACATCATCGGCGAGGGCCTTCGTATGCTGAACGAGGGCGCCGAGGATACGCTGACCGCTACGCAGGTGGCCAAGACGTTCAACATGACGGTATTCGACTTCAACTCCGTGCTCGCGGATATGGGCATCCAGTACTATTGGGGTACCCCAATTTCTAACCCCTCCCCATTCCTCTCGAGGGAGGAACTTTAGCTGGGCGACCCTGCCACGCATGCAGCACAATGGCTGATGATAGGCATGGCCATGGCCATCGTGGAGAATGGCACAACCAATCAGGATTGGCTGAGCATGCTAAAGGGTTTTTCACTCGCCACTGGCGAGTGAAAACCTACTTTCCGAGCATCACCCTTTTTCTCGCGCACAGAGCATTTACCAGCAGTAAACAAAAAGAAGGTAATATCCGATTTGCTTTATCCGCACCTCGACTATACGGAACTCACGACGTGCGGTCACTTCATCCACAAGGAGCAACCTGCTATGTTCAATGAGAAGTTGCAAGCGTTTGTGACGCGCCTCAGTTAAAACTTGCTATGCAATGGTAGTTTATTTCGTTACCTGAACCACATGGCTGCCACCGTTCAAGGTGAGTTGGACGAAGCCGTTCTGGTTCTTGGTGCGACACTTACCGCCGTCCAGTTGTGCTTTGTATTTCTTATTGGCGCAAGGAATAGCCACTTCGGCCACGCAACCCGTCGGGACAGTGACGGAGAGGGTGTAGCTGTTGTCCGATTGCTCGGCACGCACCTCAATGCTGCCACGTATGGTTGGCACCTTGGCTTCGGCCCAGTCCAACGACCCTATCTGTGGCTTGATCTGGAGACGGCTCCAACCGGCCTCTAACGGCATGACACCCATCAGGCGACGTGGGATGATGTTGGCGGGTGCGCTGCCCCACGCATGGTTCCAGTCGAGATTGGACTTGAATTTCGCATCCCAGGCCTCCAGGGTGACGGTCGAACCCACCTTGATCATGTTGTACCAACTGCGGGGACCCTGGTCGGTGAGCAGCTGTAAGGCGTAGTCGGCGGCTCCTGCTTCGTAGAGCGCATCCATGAGCAACTGTGCACCATAGACGCTGCATGCCATGCCGCGGCTCTGGATGAACTTCATCACGTCGGCTTTGCGCTCCTGGGGGACGATGTCGAAAGCCAACGGTACCATACTGGCGTGGAGCGAATGATGGTCGGTCTCCAATCCGTCAAAGTAACAACCTTTTGCGGTGTCGTAGAGCAACGAGTTGATAGCGCCCTTCACCTTCTCAGCCTGTTGCTGGTAGTGCTGCTGGTCGGCGGTGTTACCTAAAGCTCCGGCGATGCGACCCATAAGTACCAAGGCCTGGTAGTGGAAGGCATTGACCACTGTGTTGTAGGTCTTGTGCTGGAATCCGTCGGCTTCTCCGGCTTCCTCTTTTCCGATACCGAAGGCACCGCTCTGGGGCCAATCGACGATGTCGCTGATCTGTCGTCCATAGTATCCGCAGGCATGGAGCAGTTCTTCGGGCTGCTTGCCAACACGGGTGCTTATCAGGCCGTTCGACTGCGAGAGAGCCTCCAACGTACGTACCTTGAGGGTATTGTAGTTGCGGGCAATGAGCAACGTGTCGCCTGTATATTCATAGTCATACCATGCCATGATGAGCGCCTGCAAGATCCATTCGGTGGGCCAGGTGGCGTTCTTGCAGAGGTAATCCACCGTGTAGCGAGCCATGGTATAGTCCTCGTCCGAACAGTAGTGCGACAACTGGTTGATGTAGGCGTCGGCCTCGTAGGGGATACGTTCGCGGTCGCCATCCACATAGACGCCAGCAAAGGAGGTTGCCTTGATGGTGTAGCGGCACAGGTCCCACACTTGGTTCAACACATCGTCCGACGATCGGAAGGAGGCTCCCTCCTCGTTCCAGCGATAGTGTACAGCGGCGCGCATCGCCTGTCGTGTGGTGGCTCCGTGTCGGGCCTCTACCTCCAGATAGCGGAACGGATAGACTTCGCCGATATAGTCGGGCATCAAGACGGGGCGCACATCCTCTCCCTCTTTCTTGATCATGGCGTTACGTCCATCGGGACGGAAGGTCACTTGGTATAGTCGGCATCCGCGCTGCACGGGCAACTGTATCTCCTGATACCGGATGGTGCCTCCTGGGTTACGGTTGACGTGTCCATCGACCTTTGCCTCTCCCAGACGCAGGGTTAGGGTGTCGGACTCCAGAGCATCAACCAATAGTTGCAATTGACCGAACGCAGCCTTGCCGAAGTCGTGAAGACCATTGACCACCGATACCGGCACCTCGTTGGTCTTGCAAAGTGGGTAACGGGGAAACTCGTTGTCCAACTGCCCATCGGTCAGAAAAGCGGTTGGGGCGATGTATCCCGACGGCTGGTTTTGGGCGTTCCACACCTGCACCGTCCAATAGTAGATGCAGTGGGGCGAGAGGGGCGAGCCCTCCATACGGATACCCGTACAAGTAGCTCCTTCACGTCGACCGCTGTCCCATACGTCGGCTTTCTCTTCCGCGAGCAACTCCGGTTTGGTGGCTACCAGGATGCGGTAGGCGCGTTGCGAGCCTTCGCCCTCCAGTCGCCATCCCAGCATAGGCGATGCTGAATGGATGGTAGGTGCTTGCAGCGGGATGCCCTGCAGCCCACGAGCATCAGCGCGACGCCAGGCGGTGAGTACGTCATTCAGTTGGGCCGACGAGGCGTAGCCTCCTTGCCACACGGTTCGGGTGTCGCTCAATAGGTCGGTCATCAATGCGGTAGGACGGAGTCCCTCGGCGGATGAGCCTGTCGCGCAGGCCAAAAGGCAGAGTGCCAGAACTTGCTTGTATGACTTCATGTTATTATGGATTTGCTTGTTAAACCCTCGGTAAAGATAATGAATAATCTGTAATCCACGAGTCTTTTCCTCACTTTTTTACATCAACCCCTCCGTTTTTTTCGATTGTTCCCTATTCCCACGCAGAAACTCTACTTCCCCACGCAGAAACTCTACTTCCCCACGCAGAAGTTGCGGAAGATGTTCTGCAGGACTTCGTCCGAGGTGATTTCGCCACCGGTGATTTCGCCTAAGAAGTGGAGGCACTCGCGGAGATCCTGAGCGATGAGGTCGTTGGGGACTTCCTCGCTAATTGACTTGATGGCACGCGACAGGGCAAGGTGCGACTTGGTCAGTGCCTCGTAATGGCGGACGTTGGTGACGATAGTGTCATTCTCGTTAATCTCGGGAATGGCAGCGGCACGGATAAGGCCCTTGGTCAGGATGTCCATGCCATCGCCTTTGATTGACGAGATATGATAGACGTTGTCCGTCGGCATCTTATGATACAGGAACGAGGCGCTGGGCAGGGTCATGTCGCATTTGTTGATAACCTTCAGGACGGGTTTGTCCTCGGGAATCCTGATCTCGGGGAACTGACTGCCCTGGTCGGTGAGCAGGAGTATGATGTGGGCACGTTCGGCAGCCTGCAGGCTTCGCTCGATGCCCATCCTCTCTATAACGTCCTTGGTATTGCGGATGCCGGCGGTATCGATGAAGCGGAATGTGGTGCCGTTTATCTGTATAACGTCTTCTATGGTATCGCGCGTGGTGCCCTGGATATTCGAGACGATGGCTTTCTCCTCGTGCAGGAAGGCGTTGAGCAGGGTGCTCTTACCTACGTTGGGGGCTCCGATGATGGCAACGGAAACGCCGTTCTTGATGGCGTTGCCTACCTTGAACGACTGACGCAGGGTGTTGATATGCTTCTGTATGTTCTGTGCCGTCTGCAGGAGCTGCTCACGCTCGGTAAAGGTGATGTCCTGATCAGAGAAGTCCAGTTCCAGCTCCAACAGCGATGTCAGCTTGAGCAGTTGCTGGCGTAGGTCCTCCAGGTCGTTGCGGAAGTTGCCCCTAAGTTGGCTCATGGCCATATTATGGGCAGCACGGTTGGTGGCAGCAATCAGGTCGGCAACGGACTCTGCCTGCGAGAGGTCCATCTTGCCGTTCATAAAGGCTCGTTGGGTAAACTCGCCGGGCAGGGCCTGACGGGCACCGTTCTCCATAAGCAGGTTCAGAATCTGCTGAACGATGTAGTATCCGCCATGACAGCTGATCTCTGTGCTGTCCTCGCCGGTATAGGAATGCGGGGCACGGAAGACGGACACCAAGACGTGGTCAACGTTCTCCTTCACCTCGCAGAAGTGCAGGGTATAGCCTTTGGCCTTGGAGATATCCTTTTTAAGGATAGCATTGGTTACCTCAATAGCCTGTGGGCCACTGACCCTGACTACGGCAATGGCACCGCCGGAAGCGGTAGAAAGAGCGCAAATGGTGTCGCTGTTTGTCATATCCTATCCAGAACTGTTTGAATGAGTGTATCGATAGTGTTCTTGTAGTTGGGATTTGCCTCCTTGATCAGACGGTTGGCAATAACCATGCAACAAGTTGTAGCCTTGTGGCCCAGCAGACGGCTCAGACCGGCAAGGGCAGAGGATTCCATCTCGAAGTTGGTAATCTTCCAGCCTTCATACTCGAAGCTCTCCACCTTCTGGTTCTGGGTGGGGTCAGCAAGGGGGATTCTGAGCTCTCGTCCCTGAGGACCGTAGAAGCCGCCACAAGAGATGGTGACGCCACGTACCATATCATCGCCTGCAATACGCTGGGTAAGCTCCTTGTCGGCATCTATGACGTAAGGTGCACAAAGCTGTGGGTTCCAGTTCATGTACTGGGTGAAGGCTTTCTCGAAAGCCAGGTCGCAGACCTCGTTACGGCCGGCATAGAAATTCAGCAAGCCGTCAAAACCAATGCTCTTAGCGCTGGAGATGAAGGTGCCTACGGGTGTGTTGGGCTGCAAGCCGCCGCAGGTGCCTATGCGGACAATCTCCAGCGAGCGGAGGGGAGACTTCTGGGTACGCGTCTGGAAGTCGATATTGGTAAGGGCATCCAGCTCGTTTACCACAATATCTATATTATCGCATCCGATGCCGGTGCTCAGCACGGTAATGCGCTTGCCCTTATAGGTTCCGGTGATGGTATGGAACTCGCGACTCTGAACATCGCACTCCGTCTCTGTAAAGTGTGAGGCCACTAAGGCAACACGCCCCGGATCACCAACGAGGATGACCTTCTGAGCTAACTGTTGTGGGGTGATGTGCAGATGGAATGCACTGCCATCGGGGTTGATAATCAGTTCTGATGGTTCAAAAAATTTCATGGCTCTGTGTGTTTAGGGGTTAAGTTCTATGTTTCTGATCTCTTTTTCCTGATTATGAAGATCCTGCTGCATCTGCTCTACCTTCTCCTCGTTGAGGCGAATCTGAGGCGCGAACTGTGCCTTCTGGCTTTCTGCAGCAGCGGCATAGCGCTCGCGCAGTCTGTTGAGCTCTGCCGTCCTGGATGCTAGGTCCTTCTTGGTCTCCAGCCACCACTGGACTTTCTTCCTTGCCTCGGCATTGCGGAAGTCTGAAAGGGTGTAGCAGGTTCGCTGGTCGTTGAGGATGAACTCAAAGTCGCGCTTCTTCTGCTGGCTCTCCTTGGCGCTCCTTGTCTCTGCCAGTCGGGCCTGAGCCTCCTTAACAGCGGCGACGTTTGTCCAAGTATCCTTTATGCTATTGATTTTGGCAAGGTTACGCAGTTTTTCCTCACCTATTTCATCAATATTATAAATGGTTCTCTTGTCGTTGGGAATAAAGGTGTAGAGGCATACGCTGTCGGCCGGCTGGTTGCGGTCGGAAACGAAGTATCCCAGATTGTTGAACTCGTCTATGGCATAAAGATAATCATTGGCAGGCGAGTTGAAGGGCATGCCTATATTATCAGGTACCAGGAACTGCTGCTCGTCGGCATCGTAGCGTGTCATGAAGATGTCATAACCGCCCAGGCTCTCGTCGTTCTCGGCAGCAAAATACATGGTGATGCCGTCTGTGAGCATGAAGGGGTAGTTGAGGTTGTCATTCTCTTCCTCATCGAATCCCTTGAGCGGGGTGGGGGCACTCCATTCGTTGGCAATGAGCAGACTTTCTACCAGACGGAGCTTTCCGTTCTTGTTGGGCATGGCGAACATGCGCTTGTCTCCCAACTGGTTCTGGAAATAGCTGCTATTGGTCTTGTCTTCCTTGACAAGGGTGTTTAGGGGATGTATGCTTCCGCATTCCGAGCTTATCCTGATGGCCTGCAGTACCTGTGCCTTGGGCAATACCAGGCTGTCAATAATCATTACCTGTTCAGTAGCCTGCAGCTTGATGCGTCCCTTGCGGGCGGTCTCCAGCAGTTCCTCCTCGTGAACGGTGGGCTGCTTTTTCTTCTGCAGCTGTTCTATGGCCAGCACGAGGTAGTTCTCGGCATCCTTGAACTTGTATTCGCTGATGGCCTCAACAGGATTGATATTGGGCAGAGCGGGTTCTTTTTGCTTGGTTTTCCTGCGCTGGGCAGGAGCAGCAAGGCAGGTCATTAACATGATTAGGATAAGCAGGGTCTTGTTCATAATTCCTTATTTAAAGATAAAATAAACGGCAAGTATAAGACAGAGGAATGCTGCCATGTGGTTCCAGTGAAGACTCTGTCCCTGGAACATGAGCTGTGCTATGATAGTAAAGATGATGAGTGACAGCACCTCCTGAATAATCTTGAGCTGCATAAGGTTGAAGGGACCGCCATTGTCCACGAAACCGATACGGTTAGCAGGAATCATGAAGCAGTATTCAACGAATGCGATTCCCCAAGAGAAGGCTATGACACCAATCAGCGGCCAGTTGGAACTGACACCGGTCTGTGACAATTTGAGGTGTAGATACCAGGCAAACGTCATGAAGACGTTGCTGGCAATAAGCAGTAGAATTGTGTATAATCCAGACATTTATTAAGGTTCTTATGTAAGAGACCAAGAACGGCACGCATGAGGTGTCATCCTTGGTCTCTGAATTACTGTTATTACTTGCTCAGGTACTCGTGCATGGCAGCAGCAGCACGACGGCCGTCACCCATGGCGAGTATTACGGTAGCACCACCACGAACAATATCACCACCGGCAAAGATGGTAGGAATGTTGGTCTGCATACCCTCGTTGACTACGATGGTGTTCTTGCGGCCCAGCTCCAGACCCTCGATAGAGGTGGGAACAATGGGGTTGGGAGATACACCAACGGCCACGATAGCCTGATCGATGGCGATGGTCTCTGTGGCACCGGGGATGGGCTGAGGACTGCGACGACCGGAAGCATCGGGCTCGCCCAGCTCCATCTTCTGCAGTACAACCTCTGTAACGTTACCCTTCTCATCAGCATGATACTCGATGGGGTTGTGCAGGGTGAGGAATTCGATACCCTCTTCCTTGGCATGCTTAACCTCCTCGAGACGTGCAGGCATCTCCTGCTCGCTACGGCGGTAAGCGATGAATACGCGCTCGGCACCCAGACGCTTGGCGGTACGGCAGCTGTCCATAGCGGTGTTACCACCACCCACAACCATTACGTTCTTGCCACGACGGATGGGAGTGTCATACTCTGCGCTGGAAGCATCCATCAGGTTGACACGGGTCAGATACTCGTTGGATGACATGATACCGTTGCTGTTCTCACCGGGAATACCCATGAAGTTGGGCAGACCGGCACCAGAGGCAACGAAGATGCCCTTGAAGCCCTCGTCCTCCAGCTCCTTAACGGTTACTGTCTTACCGATGATGCAGTCCTTGACGAACTTAACACCAATCTTCTCTAGGTTCTGAATCTCGAAGTCCACGATTCTGTTGGGCAGACGGAACTCGGGGATACCATACTTCAGTACACCACCAATCTCGTGCAATGCCTCGAATACGGTTACATCATAACCCAACTTGGCCATATCGCCGGCGAAGCTCAAACCTGAAGGACCGGAACCTACAACGGCAATCTTCTTGCCGTTCTTCTCAGCTACCTCGGGCAGAGCAGTCTTACCGCTGTCGCGCTCGAAGTCGGCAGCAAAGCGCTCCAGGTAACCGATGGCTACGGCGGGCTCGTTCATCTTGAGGTGGATACACTGGCTCTCGCACTGCTTCTCCTGAGGACAAACACGTCCGCAAACGGCAGGCAGGGCAGAGGTGCTCTTCAGAACGCGGGCTGCGTTCAGGAATTCGCCACGCTCGATATTCTTGATGAATGAAGGTATATTAATGTTTACGGGACAGCCCTGCATACAAGAGGGGTTGGCGCAGTCAAGACAACGCTTAGCCTCGGTCATGGCCTGTTCCTTGGTAAGGCCCTGGTTAACCTCCTCGGTACGTGTAGTAGCACGGTAAACAGGATCCAACTCGGGCATCTTAACACGCTCAATCTGGGTACGCTCCTTAGCCTTCATGCTCTTGCGGAGCTCATCGCGCCATGCAGCGCC
>JAEEGF011484767.1_pt1 | contig 24207 bp, 15 predicted proteins | sample 9134171 | NCBI WGS metagenome assembly JAEEGF01 (sample SAMN16246542, study PRJNA631951) | gut metagenome | biome: gut microbiome; feature: rumen; material: AP-attached | host: Bos | place: Iran: Karaj | collected 2018-10
AGGGTATCGCTAAGGGTCGTGTTGAGAAGTTCAAGAAGGAGAACTGCCTGGTTGACCAGGAGTTCCAGTTCGGCGACGGCGACAAGGCTACTGTTGCTCAGTGGCTCGCTAAGCAGGACAAGGATCTGAAGATCGTTGCCTTCCAGCGCTTCACACTCGTTGCTGACTAATTAATTTAGCAATATAAGATCGGATCGGCATTGCGCAAGCAGTGCCGATTTTTTTGAACTATGAGAAAAGTAATAGGAATAGGAGAAACCATTCTCGATATCATCTTCAGGGACGATCAGCCTATTGGCGCTGTGCCTGGCGGATCGATGTTCAACGGGCTCATCTCGCTGGGTCGCTCGGGGCTCGACACCGCCTTCATCAGCGAGACGGGCAACGACCGTGTGGGGCGTCGCATCATCAGTTTCCTGGAAGAGAACCATGTGGATGCCTCGAATATCAGTGTGTATCCCGAGGCTAAGTCGCCTGTGTCGCTGGCATTCCTCAATGAGCGCAACGATGCGGAGTATATCTTCTACAAGGATCATCCGCACGACCGCATGGAGTTTATCGCACCGGATATCCAGCCCGACGATGTGGTGATGTTTGGCTCGTTCTATGCCATCAACCCCGTGGTTCGTCCGCAGATGCTGGCTTTCCTGCAGTATGCGCACGATCAGGGCGCTATCCTCTATTATGATGTGAACTATCGTGCCTCGCATCGTAACGACCTGGTGAAGGTTACTGCGAATATCCTGGAGAACTTTGAGCTGGCTGATATCATCAAGGGCAGCTCGGAGGATTTCGAGATCATGTATAACAAGACGGGGGCTGATAGTGTGTATCGCTCACAGATTGATTTCTACTGTAAGAACTTCGTCTATACGCAGGGCAGGGAGCCTATCGAGTTCAGAGCGCAGGGCGGCTTTGCCAAGCAGTATCCGGTAGCGGCCATCCCTACGGTGAGCACCATCGGGGCTGGCGATAACTTCAATGCCGGTTTTGTGTATGGTCTGCTGAAATACGGTGTGACGCGCGACATGCTCGATGCGGGCGTGCCTGCCCATGTATGGGATGCTGTTATCAGCGAGGGCGTACAGTTTGCAGCCAACGTGTGTGGCAGTATCCATAACAGTGTGGATATCGCCTTTGGTGAACAGAAGAAAGCAGAATATCTTAAATTAATCGGCTGATTTCCTCCAAGGAGTCAGCCGTTTTGATATACTGTCGCCAGCTGCCACGGATCATGCCCTTCTGCTGCAGACTGTCGAGCAGCGCTATCAGCTCGTTCCAGAATCCGTTCATGTTGTAAAGGATCACCAGCTTCTGGTGATAGCCTATCGTGGCTGAGGCGGCAACGGTGAACACCTCGTCGAGTGTGCCAATGCCGCCTGGCAGGGCGATAAACACGTCGCTCTGGTCCATCATCAGCTGTTTGCGGTCGGTGAGGTTGTCGCAGGGAATCTCCACTTCCACATAGTCGCTGGTACGTCCGCTCTTTTCTACCATCATCGGTACCACGCCTATGGTTCTGCCGCCAGCCTCCTTCGTGGCCTTGGCCACACACTCCATCAGTCCCTGGTTCACACCGCCATATACGATGCTGTGGCCTTTAGCGGCCGCCCAGCTGCCCAGTTCTTCAGTCAGCGTAAAGAATTCAGGGTCAATCTGCTCATTAGCAGAACAAAACACACATATCTTCATAATGTTTGCAAAATTACAAAAAAAAATTGTATCTTTGCAAAGTATTATATTTTTATTAGATGAAGACATTTGAAGAATTAGGCGTTTGCGAGTCGATACGTAAGGCTATCGAGGAGTTAGGATTTGTACACCCCATGCCTGTGCAGGAGGCGGTGATACCTTACCTGTTGGCTAATGAGAACGATGTGATTGCGCTCGCTCAGACAGGTACCGGTAAGACGGCTGCCTTTGGCATCCCCTTGCTGGAGCGTATCGACACGTCGAAGCGCTATACGCAGGCACTGGTGCTCTCACCCACGCGTGAGCTCTGCCTGCAGATTGCTGACGACTTGCGCGACTTTTCCAAGTATATGGATGGCGTGCACGTAGAGGCTGTATATGGCGGTGCCGCCATCGAGCCACAGATGAGGGCGCTGAAGAAAGGCGTGGAGATCATCGTGGCCACCCCAGGTCGATTGGTAGACCTGATGCATCGCGGCTATGCCCGTTTGGAGCAGGTGACGAATATCGTGCTCGACGAGGCCGACGAGATGCTGAACATGGGTTTCTCTGACAGTATCAACGAGATCTTTGAGTCGCTCTCAGAGCAGCATCACACGCTGATGTTCTCTGCCACCATGAGTAAGGAGGTGGAGCGTGTGGCCAAGAAATATCTGCACGACTACAAGGAGATCGTGGTGGGTAGCCGTAACGAGGGCGCTGAGAGTGTGAACCACATCTACTATATGGTGAACGCCAAGGATAAGTATCTGGCGCTGAAACGTATCGTAGACTACTATCCACGTATCTTTGCCATTATCTTCTGTCGTACCAAGCTGGAAACGCAGGAGGTGGCTGACAAGCTGATCAAGGACGGCTATAATGCAGAGTCGCTGCATGGAGACCTGAGTCAGCAGCAGCGCGACCTGACGATGCAGAAGTTCCGTAACCACCTTACCCAGCTGCTGGTGGCTACCGATGTGGCTGCTCGCGGACTGGATGTGGACGACCTGACCCACGTCATCAACTTCGGACTGCCTGACGATATCGAGAGCTACACCCACCGCTCTGGCCGTACGGGACGAGCTGGAAAGAAGGGTACCTCTATCTCTATCGTACACAGTCGAGAGAAGTTCAAGATCCGTAATATCGAAAAAATTATCTGCAAGGAGTTTGTCAAGGCAGAGATCCCGTCGGCTGAGGAGATCTGTAAGAAACAGCTCTACAAGGTGATGGACCAGATTGTGAAGACCGATGTGGACGACGAGGAGATCGCTCCTTTCATGCAGGATATCAACCGCTATTTCGAGTATATCGATAAGGAGGAGCTCATCAAGAAGATCGTGTCGCGTGAGTTTGGTAAGTTCCTGGCTTACTATGCCGAGGCACCGGAGATTGAGGCGGTGGTGCCTGAGAAGAAGGGTAAGAAACCCCAGACCGACAAGCAGAAACTGCAGAACAAAGCTCAGAAGGGCTATCGTCGCCTGTTTATCAACCTGGGTAAGCGCGACGGTTTCTATCCCGGTGAACTGATGCAGACGCTGAACCGTTTTGTGGGTGGCCGCCAGGAGGTGGGCCATATCGACCTGCTCGACAGCATCTCCTATTTCGAGGTGCCCGAGAAGGATGCCAAGAAGGTGATGATCCAACTCACTGGTATCCGTCATAAAGGTAAGACGGTGCGCTGCAACGATGCTGACGAGGGCGGTAAGCCATCGGAGGGCAGAGGGGGCTCAAAGCCCAAGCGTCAGAAGAAAGACAACTGGCGCGAGCTGATGGGTAAGGCCCCACGCGAGCTGAAAGGGATGGCACCCGACTTCAGCGAAGAGGGCTGGGCCATGCGTAAGCCTCGCAAAAAGAAGAAATAGGATAAGCAATAGGCACCATGTACCCCTATGTGATAACCATTATATTGAGTATCTGCATGACGGTGAGTCTGATCTGTGGCGCTGTGCTATGGATGAGGCGCAAGGAGATGGCTGACCGTTCGCGCCTGTTCCTGGCGGTATTCTGTTTCTATGTGGTTTTCAAAATGGCGCTGTTCCTGTTTGGGGCTATCGGCAATAACCTGATGGAGTTCTCGAACGTGCTCCTTTCGCCACATCTGACGATAGGCGGCCTCTTGGGTATCACCCTTTTCGTGTGCTACCCGTTAGAGGTGATGCGGCCCCGACTCCTCTGTGGGCATAAGCTCGTGCTGCTCTTCCTGCCATCGCTCCTGGCTTTGTTGCTGTCCACAGTCCTGCCTTTTTATGAGTTGCATGCGTGGACCGACTTGTGGCACCATATCACCAATCTCAGCGTGTTGCTTCGCCTGCTGTGTGTGGGGTTTGTAGCGGCCTTCTCCATGATGTTGCTTTTTATCCCCTATAACTGGCGAAAGTCGAGTGCAGACTTCCATTGGATTCTTTATACCACGCTTATCGCCCAGGTGCTTAGCCTCTTCTTCTATATCCATGCATTTACCAATTTGTCGATGGTGAACCTGTTGCATGTGCTATGGGGAACGTATGCCATCCTGCACTTCACCTATTACGAGCTGTGTGTCAGACTTCAGCCACCGGTTGAAGTGAATATGGCGAAGATGGCTAAGCCTGTGCTGCCTGAAATGGAGAACAGCCAGCCAGCTGATGCTGACGACTACTGGGCTCGCCTGTGCCAGGTGATGGATGAGACGGAGGTGTGGCGCAATCCTGATACGACGGTTGATACCGTGAGCCGTTTCATAGGCACCAACCGGATCTATCTGGCTCGCTGCATCCGCGAGCATACGGGGTTGACATTCAACGACTATATCAACCAGAAGCGTACGGCGTTTATGGCTTGCCAGTTGCGTAGCAACCCTCAGCAGGATAATAAGGCACTCTATTTCGAGGCTGGTTTCCGCAGCCGTACATCCGCCTATCGCAATTTTGTGAAGTTTATAGGTTGTTCTCCCACCGTCTTCGTTGCTTCACTTAGCCAATAGCCTAAGTTGATAAGGCGCTAGATGGATATGAATAAAGCCCTCATGAGTGTTTGGCTCATGAGGGCTTTGAGTATGTTGGGCTTACTGTTAGGCTTACTTGGCACCGATCTCTTTGATCAGACGATCAGCTTTGCCCCAGCTCTCCATCATGTAGAGCACATAGCGGATATCAACACCGATGCAGCGTGCCAGCTGCTTGTCGAAGAAGATATCTGAGCTCAGGCTGTCCCAGTTGCCATCGAAGGCTAGACCGATGAGCTCGCCCTTGCCGTTGAACATGGGTGAACCAGAGTTACCGCCTGTGATATCATTGTTCGACAGGAAGCAGAGGTGCATCTTACCTGTGGTCTTATCGGTATACTTGCCAAAGTCTTTCTTAGAGAGCAGCTCCTGCATGATAGGCTCTGCCTCGTAGTCGATCACGCCGTTCTCGCCCTGCTTCATCTTCTCAACGATGCTCTCAGCAGTGGTGTAGTAGCCTGAAGGCTGACCATTGAGCCGGTAGCCACCCACCTGACCGTAAGAGAGTCGCATGGTGAAGTTGGCATCCGAGTAGTTGGGCATGTCCTCCTCCATGCGCAGCTTGGCAGCGCAGAGGTAGCGCTCCTGAATGGCAATGGAGTCGTAGTTGGCTACAATATCCGTATAGAGTGTCGAGATCATGTTGTGCAGGCTCTGACCATACATCACGGCAGGGTCCTTCTGGAAGCTCTTCTTGTTGATGTAGATCTTCTTGCCATTCTTCATGAGCTTGGACTTCTTGTACATATGGTCGATGAACTTCTGGTAGTCGCCACCAAACTTGTTGTCGATCGTCTGGTAGAAGTCGGGCAGATACTGCTCGTCCACCTGCTCACGATAGAATTTCATGGTCGCAGCCATAATCTCGCGGTCTGTAGGACCATCCCACTCCGAGCTGTTGTCCTTGAATTCGATATACTGTTTCTTGGCTTTCTTCTCACCGCCCTTGACTACAGCGCCGTTGTTAGCACGATAGGCACGGCGTGTGAGCTCGTCAGCGCTGCGGCCGCCAAAACTCTCGCTGAAATAGGTGAAGGCTCTCATTGCCTTGAACTGGTCAGCATAGAGGCGCGACAGGAGGTCGAAATCGAGCTGACCTTTCAGGAAACCGGTAGAATCCTGCCACTGGCGGATCTTGGCTTCGAACTGGGCCTTCTGCTGGATGAGTCCGATGGAGTCGATACACTTGTTCATGCCAATAGAGTTCTTCCAGTAGTTGGCACTCTGGGCGAACTTAGAGTCGTACTTGATGCGCACAGCCTCGTTGGCACGCATGTGGCGAATCATGATGTCCTGCTTCACGGCGCGTGTCTTGTACATAGGCTCGTTCTGAGCATCGCGACGCTCGCGGATACCATAGCTCGACAGGTAACGGTTGGTAGAACCTGGATAACCGATGGTCATCGAGAACGAACCAGGCACATAGCCCTGTAGTGATACGGGGGCCCACTTCTTGGGATGATAGGGTACATTGTCCTTAGAGTATTTGGCAGGACCACCTGTCTTGGGGTCGACATAGATGCGGAAGACTGAGAAATCGCAAGTCTGACGGGGCCACATCCAGTTGTCGGTCTCGCCACCAAACTTACCCATTGACTTGGGAAGGGCAAACACCAGGCGTACGTCCTGGAAATCGCGATAGGTGGTCAGGTAGTACTGGTTGCCCTCGTAGAAAGGCTTGATCTCCACACGTAGGGTTGAATCCTGCTTGCGGATCTCCTTACTCATGGCGTTCTCAATAGAATCAACAAAGTTAGCGCGCTTGTCCTGTGACAGCTTGTTCAGACCTAATGAGTCAAGGTAAGGTGTTACATCCTTCTGCTCAACCATAAAGCTCACAAAGAGGCGCTCATTTGGCAGCTCTTCCTCGTAAGAGTTGGCTACAAAGCCATTCAGCATGTAGTCGTGCTCTACGGTAGAGTGTGAGCGGATGGCCTCGAAACCACAGTGGTGGTTGGTGAAGACCAGACCATCGGGTGATACAACAACACCCGAGCAGAAACCGCCAAAGTTTACCACGCAGTTCTTAACGGCATCATCGCCATAGTAGAGTGCGCTGTAGGGCAGTTGAAAGTTCTCCTGCTTCATGGTCTCGTAGACAGAGTTTGGCAGGTTGTACAGTGTCCACATGCCTTCGTCAGCTTTTGCCGTTGTGAGAGCGCATGCAGCGAGTAAAGTAAAAATCAGTTTTTTCATAACATACATGATATCTAGTTTTTTTTGAATTTTTTTCCAATCACGGGAAGGCTCGACAGCGGCAGATCCCAGCGGATGATGAGCGCTACAAACAGCAGAATGAGCATGGTATTGATGGTCAGGGCTGCTATCATGGGCAGTCCCTCGCTTGCCTGCATGATGCAGTACAGGGCTGCAGCGAAGGTTGTGTAGACAGCGATATCCTTGATAGGATAGGGGATGGGGTTTTTCTTCTGCCCTACTAGGTAGCTCAGTATCATGGCTGTGCCATAGCCGGCTACACCGCCCCAGGCACAGGCCCAGTAGCCATATTGGGGGATGAAGAGGATGTTGACAGCCAGCAGGATGGCGCAGCCGGCCAATGAGAACCAGGCGCCATAGATGGTCTTGTCGATGAGCTTATACCAGAATGACAGGTTGAAATACACACCCATCATGATCTCTGCTGCCATCACAATGGGCACTACCCCCAGTCCCTCGCGATAGTCAGCGCCAATGATATACTGCAGTACGGGCATCCAGCCCATCACGCAGAGAAAAGCCAACAGGGTGAAGATGATAAAGTACTTCATGGCTGAGGCGTAGTACTGTGTCTTGTCGGCATCCTTGCTCTTGGCAAACACGATGGGCTCGTAGGCATAGCGGAAGGCTTGGGTGATCATGGCCATGATCATCGCTATCTTCACGCATGACCCATATATGCCAAGCTGCACGTTGGCATCCGCCTCGTCGGGATAAACCAGTGGGAAGATGATCTTATCAGCCACCTGGTTCAGGATGCCTGCGATACCAAGAATCAGAATGGGCCACGAATAGCCAAACATCTGTTTGAGCAGGCTGCCATCAAACTGCCACTTGATACGGAACATATCTGGCAGGAAGAAGAAGGTGATGAGGCCTGTGCACAACAGGTTGATAAAGAACACGTAGAATACCGATGTCTTACCCAACAGGACGAAGTAGATCACGTTCAGTGAGATGTTCAGTGCGATGAACAGCATCTTGAGCGAGGCAAAACGGATGGCACGCTTCTGGTATCTCAGATAACTGAAAGGTAGGGCCTGGATGGCGTCGAGTGCCACCACCACTGCCATCATCAGCAGGTAGTCGGGATGGGCAGCATAGCCAAGGGCGTTGCTGATAGGACTGATAAACGCAAAGACCAGTAAGAGGAAGACGGCTGTTAATGAGCCCACGGTAGCGAAGGCTGTAGAGAAAACGGTGTCCGACTTGTACTTCTCGTCGTTGGCAAAGCGAAACAAGGTGGTTTCCATGCCAAATGTGAGCAGCACCATGATGAGCGCCGTATAGGCATACACATTGGTGCTGATGCCATAGTCGCCCGAGTCCTTGGGCATATAGTGCGTGTAGAGAGGTACCAGCAGGTAGTTCAGAAACCTGCCCACAATACTTGAAAGGCCATAGATGGCCGTATCTTTTGCTAATGATTTGAGATTTGCCATTTTTTATCCAAAGAATAAGTATGCTATTGCGATAGCAGCGATGATGCCTGCCAGGTCGGCCAGCAGTCCGCAAGCCACAGCGTGACGGGTCTTCACGATGCCCACGCTTCCGAAATAGACAGCGAGGATATAGAAGGTGGTATCAGTAGAACCCTGGAAGATACAACTCAGGCGACCCACAAACGAGTCGGCACCATAGGTGGTCATCGCGTCGACCATCATGCCGCGTGCACCACTGCCTGAGAGCGGTTTCATCAGCGCTGTTGGCAGGGCTCCCACAAAGTCGGTGTTGCCACCGCAGGCCTCTACGCCATATTTCACACCATCGATGAGCATGTCCATCGCGCCTGAGGCACGGAACACCCCGATGCCCACCAGTATCGCTATCAGATAGGGGATGATGCGTACGGCAGTGGTAAAGCCCTCTTTGGCACCCTCGATGAAGGCATCGTAGACATTAATCTTTTTGCGCACACCAGCCAGTATGAAGGCGATGATGATGACCATCAGCATGATGTTGGCGGCACTGGTGCTCACCTTGTTCATCAGCAGCGAGTCCATCTGTCCGAATCCCCAGATGATGGTGGCCACTATCAGGGCGGCGCCACCCAGCGTGAGGAGCATGGTGCGATTGAAGAGGTTGATCTTCTGATATAAGCTGGTGATGATGATACCTGCCAATGTAGAGAAGAAGGTGGCCAGCAGGATAGGGATGAAGATGTCTGTGGGCTGTGCGGCGCCCATCTGGGCACGATACACCAGGATAGAGATGGGTATCAGTGTGAGACCGCTGGTGTTGAGCACCAGAAACATGATCATGGGGTTGCTGGCAGTGTCCTTTTTAGGGTTCAGATCCTGTAGCTGCTCCATAGCTTTCAGTCCTAATGGGGTAGCGGCATTGTCGAGTCCTAGCATGTTGGCAGCGATATTCATGAATATCGAGCCTGTCACCGGATGGCCCTTGGGAATGTCAGGAAACAGCTTGGTGAAAACCGGGCTGAGCAACCTGGCCAGCACGTTTACCACGCCTCCCTTCTCGCCAATCTTCATGATACCCAGCCAGAGCGACAGTACGCCTGTCAGGCCCAGGGATATCTCAAAAGCTGTTTTCGACGAAGAGAATGTTGAGTCCATCATGGCTGGGAACACCTCGAAGTCGCCCCAGAACACCAGTTTTATCATGGCAATAACAAATGCGATGATAAAGAATCCTATCCAAATCCAGTTGAGTACCATATCAGTGTGCAAAGATACATCATTTTTCTGATATAAGCAAGTAATTATACTAATAAAAAAAAGTGAGCGTTTACTCACGTAGACCCTCACCCCAAAATTTAGTTCGTTTAAGTATTTGATGCAAATATTTGGTTATATACCAAATAGCTCTTATTCAGTGTGCAAAAATACGAAAAATCCATTTCCGCCAATGATTATAGTAGTTAATAATCCTTAAATGGCAGAATTTTCGTTAAAAATAGGAGGACAACTGCTCCCGCAGATGCCCTCCCCAACAATTTATTAAAGTCTTAGAATGATTTTATGACTCTCTTATGGAATGAGCTCGACCTTGGTCAGGACGAAGCCGCCACCTTGGATACAGATATCATTATTCTTGATGCTATTCAAGTAGTCGCCAATGGTGAATTCGCATGAGCCAGGCCAGTTGTTAGGATTAGATGCCCATGCTGTAGCTAAATCTTGCACCCCCCACTGGTTTACTTTCTTTTTAATAAGTATCTGTGTCCAGTCCCCAGTTGCATAACCTGTAAATCTGATCTTACTGCTTCTGGTGGCACTCTTGAATTTGTCGTTGTCAATGGTGATATCCAAATTCCAGCCAAGTGCTTGATAACCGCTCCAGATCGTTTCTGGCTGACTTGGAATAACGTCTGCCACCTTCTCGCTGTTGTCATAGGTCACACAGAGGAGTTTCATGTTGGTACCCCAGATGCGCATGCCGTATTTTCTGAAATTAGCGGCATTGGTGGTGTTCAACTTCAGTTCGACGCATTGAGCCATGGAATTGCCGTAATAAACACCATCCGACCACCTGGTGTCGCTGTAGTTCGCACTATCCCAGGTGTTGCCGTAAGTGGCCTTCAAGGCATAGTTGCTGTCAGCAACGCCATAGAAGCGTATAATGGTTCCATTGCCTATCGCATCGTTGCTTGCTGTAAACTGGTTGGCGTTGATCATCAGTGCATATTGGCCATCCCAGTTGATAAAGTCGTTGTTGCCGGTCCAGACTGTTTTTTCTTTGGCGGCATCAGTCAGGGTGTAGCTGTACTCTGTTGTGGTTGAACTGCTGATTTCTTGGTAGGATGTGGTGCCCGTCTTGTCGGTCTTCATATCGTAGGCAGCACCCTCTAAGGGATAGAGGTTGGCATCGACGCCCGTGTTAGCCCAAGGCTCTGCGCCACCTCCCACATATGCTTCAAAACCAGTGTAGGCATCCTTGATGTCGGTGCGCTCATAAGCCCAACGTGTTCCTGGGGGCACGCACATCTTATGAGGTGCCTCTCCCATATAGGCTGAGAGGTCGTAAGCTGCTATCTGTGTTCTTACGATGATTGCTATATTGTTGATGTTGGCATCATAGGCAGATGCGAACGGATATTTCTGGGTGTTGGCCAACAGTCTTTCCTGATGCGGAGCGGCAATAGCCTGGTCTACTCTGCAGGTGTTTACCAATACGTTGTCTGCTGCGCCCCCGGCAAACATGCCATGCGCTGTTGAACTTACCTTGTCGAACTTGATGGTTAGCTCGCCTCCAGCTGCCAGCGGAGTCACCTCTGCATAGTAGGTGTGACTGGGATCGTCAGTATAGACGGTCTCATTGCCATCAGCGTCTCTCAGCACCTTATGCTCGTCGATAATCTTGGCATCGAAAACCAGATCGTTATAGTCGTAATCTTTTGTGCTGCTGGAGTTGCCAAGGTCTTCGCAGAACACCCATTTGTGTACCAGCACGTCCTTCTTCTTATATACCTTGGAAGTCTTCTTGTTGATAATGGTACTGCCTTTGCCTGGGATGACCTTTACAATCCAGTCGTCAGCATATTGCAGGTCAAGGGAGTCCTTGTTAATCCTGCGCTCGCCATTATCACTCTTATAACCTGCCATGCACATACCTACATAATAGCCTTTGCCTATACCAGGCACGTCGATCTCTGCACACTTGAAGTAGGTGAATTCTTCGTTGCTCCAGCTGCAATGGTACTTGAAACTCAGGGCCGAACTGTTTTCCATATAGATGGTTCCCCACTGTGTACCCGCATTGTTTGAGTTGAAGTCGTTCAGATGTGTGTAGTTGGTGCCATTACCTACGCTGAGGTAGTCGATGGTGCCATTGTCATAGTAGTCATCGCGATAGTAGTTTGAGGCTGCTCCTGGATGATTGGCAGTATAGTTCTGGTCGTAGTGGTTATACCATACTCGGTATGGCTTGCTAGCCAAACCCCATACGTGCTGAACATAGAAGTTCTTGATGTCTAATCCGCTTGTGAAGCCTGGATGTGTTTCAAACCAGTTCCTGACATAGGCACGCTCCGCTGCTGTGATAGCAGCAGGTGCAGAGGCGCTTGGGTAATTGGTCATGTCAGGCTTGATACAAGTGCCGCATGAGTTGTCGTTCATGCTACGTGTTCTTGCCGCAGCAACTCTTGCTTCGCCAAATCCCCAATCCTGAGTGGGGCTGATGTGACCGTAAAATCTTTCGAAGTTTTGGGCAAATTGGACTTTTTTGGCTTCTTCGATGGAGTCAAAATTGCCGTCCATGTCCTCACCGCAACTTGTTAAGAAAACATTGCAGACAAAAGCCAAAGCCCCTGCTATCAAATACTTTTTTATCATTCGACTTTAATAAATTGTTACGTAACTAACTGAAAATCGGGCGCAAAGTTACGATTTTTTTTGATTGTATGTATCTTTTTTGTAGTTAAATTCTGTAAATATTTGGAAATTATGCACTACTTATCAGATTATTTTGTAATTTTGACCGCAAAAACAGATAATGTTATGCGTAAAAGTCTGATTATTACCAGTATAATTGCTATTGTTGTCAGCTCGCTGGTAAGCTGCAATGAAAAAAACGTGTATAGCGAAGATCGGCATAAAGAATTAATACAATATGCCTCTCCTGTGGATAGTGTGGACCAGCAGCACATGTGGATGTTGTCGCAAACCAGGAGTCTGCGCTACCAGGTTCCCACGGGTGGCAACTACCAGCAGTTGTGCGTTTATACCGCCAACCCACTCACCAACAGCAAGGCTGAGCTGATGAGCAGGGCCTATGTTGCTGGTGGGCAGTCGGGCTCGCTGTTATTGGATGTGCCTTATCAACTGTCAACGCTTTATGTGGCCTTGGTAGATGCTGCAGGCATGTATTCGGTTACTTCTATCCCCTCTTCGCAGTCTGCAGTGGACTTTACGAACGTGACCACAGACAGAGCGCTGTCTTCGCTTAATCCCCAGACTTATACGTTCCTGTTTGAGGAGAATTTTCCTGAGCCTGGCGATTATGACTACAATGATTTGGTACTGCGCGTGTCGCAGGAGCGTACTGGCGAAAAACAGATCACGGTGCGTGTCACGGTGTCTGCTGTTGGAGCCGTTAGGCAGCTTGCTGGCTGTATCCGCCTGGTGGGCTATCGCTTTCAGGATATAGACTCTATCAAAACAACTACAGGCGAGACATTTAATGATGGTATTAATACGCAGATTCTTTATTTCCATAAGGAAACAGAACCATTGATAGAGGGCCGTAGTCATGAGGCGGTGCTGAACCTGTTCTGTGATGCCCATTGGGCCATGGCGTTCAGTCCAAATGCGGAGTTTGGTCTGTTCCAACGCAAGAAGTATAATGTGACAACAGAGAATGGGGATAATGCTCAGTTGCGTGCGCCTCGTACCATCAGCTATGTGATTTATTTCAAGGATGGGGCTACACTTAATAATTTTACACTGAATACGCTTGATCCGTTTATCCTGACCGACTATAATGCGGGTACTTGGGAGACGCATACCGAGCAGTTCAAGTCGGCAAAGGTGCTCCATGATTATCCTGTGGCCTCGTTTAAGGACCTGCCCTGGGCGCTGATGGTGCCACAGGCTGACTTCCTTTATCCATTGGAGGGAAATGAGATAGGCTTCCGTAAGCGCACCGAGAGTGGCGTGGTGGCTATGTTTGGCGCTTATGCTACTATCGGGCACTCGTTTGGTGAGTGGGCAGAGAATCATAACGCCTTCCTTGACTGGTATCTCTATCCTGATAATACTCTTACCTACTAACCTCGTTGTTAAGAGGGTGAAAAAACAGAGGAGTGTTCACATCACGTGGACACTCCTCCATTTTAACTATAGTAGGGTTGTTATAAACTATTTATTCACCATATACAGTGCCTGTTCTTGGACTTTGGTACCAGCCGCCCTGATCAGCTCTTAGTGTCAGGTCGTCCTGTTTGCCCCATGCGGTGAAGCCATCATAGGCGTAGTTAACGATAACACGCTCCTTAGGCCATTTCCATTTGTCGGGAATCGCTAATCCTAGTGGTGCCATGCCAAGTCCTTCAGGGTTACCACTCTTTATGATAGTGATATGGCCTGTTACGGCATTGGCTTCATCTGTGTGGTCAGTACCAATTCTGAAGGGGCGAATCTTGAAATCAGCATTCTGGAAGTCAAAGTTGACTGGCTTGTTGATGGTCGTTTCAACAACGGGCATGTCAATGCCTTTGTTGTTACCTGTGTTGATCATCACGCCATGGGCTGCGCCAAAAGCCTCGTGCACTTCTGAACCATTAGTCCAGGTGATCAACTCATCGCCTAACCACACATAGTTGTCGTACTCGCAGCCGGCAGCAACCAACTTGACAATCAGTTTGCTGGCGTCTGCCTCGCTCTCCCGAACCTGGAGCACTACATCGTTCAAGTCAAAGTCGCAACGGGTCTTATTATCCTCGAAGGCATAAGTCCATGTCTGGTTCTCTGTAACAGGTGTCTCTACAGAGGGGTTGGATGCCCATGAGGCACCGCAATCGGTAGAGTTGTAGGTAGGATTCAGCTCGCTGAAATCTACTCTTGTGGTGTTCTCGTTCAGCTGGACGGTGGGCCATACACCACTGTTACCTGCTCCTAATTCTACAAGGTTGTTGAAGCCAATGGTTGTCTTGCCTGTTGTCTGAAAGCTGTATTTATGGCTGGCAACGGTGGTGGTTCCGCCTAAGCGAACGTAATTGTTCTCGCCTGTTGCCATAAAACCTTGATAGGTTCCATCGCCTTGTGCTCCCCAATAACTATCTCCTTTGATATTAAAGCCGGTATTTCCTTTCATGTTTACCTGGAAGTTGTTGCAGTCGGCTGAGGCTGCTTCCATATAACCTCCCGTCATGAGGTTAAACTGACCATCGTGCAGATAGGCATCCTCTTCAACAATCAGCTGGCAGGAATTGTAATAGGTTCCGTTCCATGCTTGAATCTTGAATTGTTTGGTGGTGTAGTGACCTTTATTGATCCACCATATCTGGCCTGTTCCCTGAGTGCACTCTGTTAAGCCGCCAACGGTTACTGTACCTTCATTATAGAAGTTGGCACATGAGTTTAATTGAAGTGTACCTGTGATATTCAGTTCACCGAAGTTGTAGAAGTATGAAGGATGGCCATCGCCAGGTTTGCTGGTGATATCTTTGGCGTTCATGACGCCTTCATTATAGACGGTGATATCCTGGTTGGCCTCAAAGTTCGTGCTGAAGTTAACCTCTCCTCGGTTGTAAATGCATGACCTTACGTCTTTTCTCTGACCATTCTCCCATATCTCATTGGTTTCAAGCTTTGAGGGGTTGTAGTTGAGAGTACCGCCAGCAGAAACGTAGATGGCACATTCGTAGTTGGCTTGCTTGTCCATCGTAAGAACTGCGCCTGGCAGAACATAGAAGTTTGCAGAGTAGATATAAGCACTGCTTGGCATGGTTACATTGCCATTGATATAAATGTCAACAGCAGGTCCTTGCCACAGGTTTACATTTGAGCGCATGCCACTGGTTGCAACCAGTTTGCCTGACATGATACAATCGTAATCACTGGTTGTGTTAATATCCTTGGCATCGCTTGGAATGTCGGCTACGGTCTTATAATAGCTGTTTGTGTTCTCGAATGTAAAAGGGTCGCCTTCTACTACAGCGCTGGCTCTTGTGCGGGCTTGGGCAGGGGTGCTGAAATCGTAGTTGGCTGTAATCTGATTGTTCTCAACATCTACATATTTGTACACCATGTTGCCATTACTCTCCTTCAATCCTACATAAACCTTTTTTAGGTACTGTGGAAGACGGAAATCGCTGATGGTTGTTGTGGTGCTCGTTACGGGAGCACTTGCCAATATGGAACCATAGCCATCCGCATATGGATTGTTCGAGAATACATAGGCGGTGGCATTCGTGCCGCTTAGTCCGCTGATGTTAAAAGTGGCAGTGGCTGTAGAGGTCATTACCCAGTCCTGGTTGGCTGGGATGTAGAATCCTAAAGTGTTCTGGGCATTCTCGATAGATGCCTTCTGCTCCTGTTCTTCATAGGTAAAGTCGTGCGTGCAGGACTGTAGCATACAACCCATAGAAAGGGCTGCAAGTCCGTGCAAAAGGTGTTTTCTCATAATCTACTATAGTTATATTCTACTTAAATGAATTCATTCGTTTGCAAAGATAGGCATTAATCTTTTAAATTCCAAATGTTTTGGAAAATAAATTTGGCTTTTTAGATAAAAAATAGTACCTTTGCACGCAAATTTGAAATATATTAAACAAAAAGGTATGATACGCTTCTTTCAGACCCCACAAAAGACCGTGATAGCCACTGAGGTTGATCACGCACTAAGTGAACAGGAAATCAAGGAATTGAATTGGTTGTACGGCGATGCCTCGCTGTTGGACGCAGAGCAGCTCTCGGGCTACTATGTAGGTCCACGCCGCGAGATGGTAACACCATGGTCGACAAATGCCGTTGAGATTACACAGAATATGGGTCTCTGCGGCATTTCTCGTATAGAGGAGTACTTTGCCGTAGACTCTAAGGATGCTGAGCACGATGAGATGTTGCAGCGTATGTATGATGGCTTGAACCAGGATATCTTTACCATCAACATCAAACCAGAGCCCATCAAGTATGTGGATAACTTGGAGGAATACAACGAACAGGAGGGTCTGGCCCTCAGTCCAGAGGAGATAGAGTATCTGCATGGTCTGGAGAAGAAGAACGGTCGTCCTCTGACCGATTCAGAGATCTTCGGTTTCGCTCAGATCAACTCGGAGCACTGCCGTCATAAGATCTTTGGTGGTACCTTTATCATTGACGGCAAGGAGATGGAGTCAAGTCTCTTTGCAATGATCAAGAAGACTACACAGGAGAACCCCAACAAGATTCTCTCTGCCTATAAGGATAATGTGGCTTTTGCACAGGGCCCTGTTGTGGAGCAGTTTGCTCCAAAGGACCAGAGCACCAGCGACTATTTCCAAGTGAAGGATATCGAGAGCGTGATCTCGCTGAAGGCTGAGACACATAACTTCCCAACAACCGTAGAGCCATTCAACGGTGCTGCTACAGGTACGGGTGGTGAGATCCGTGACCGTATGGGTGGTGGTGTAGGTTCATGGCCAATCGCTGGAACAGCGGTGTATATGACAGCCTATCCTCGTCTGACTGATGATGACCAGCTGACTCGTGACTGGGAGAATATCCTGCCTGTTCGTCAGTGGTTGTATCAGACACCAGAGCAGATCCTGATCAAGGCTTCGAATGGTGCTTCTGACTTCGGTAACAAGTTTGGTCAGCCACTGATCTGCGGTTCTGTACTGACATTCGAGCACCAGGAGCCCAACGATACCAAGTATGCTTATGATAAGGTGATCATGCTGGCTGGTGGTGTGGGTTACGGCACCAAGCGTGACTGTCTGAAGAAGGAGCCTCAGAAGGGCAACAAGGTGGTCGTTGTGGGTGGTGATAACTACCGCATCGGTCTGGGTGGTGGTTCTGTATCGTCAGTAGACACTGGTCGTTACAGCAATGGTATCGAGTTGAACGCCGTTCAGCGTGCCAACCCAGAGATGCAGAAGCGTGCCTACAACTTGGTACGTGCGCTGTGTGAGGAGGATGTGAACCCCGTTGTAAGTATCCACGATCATGGTTCTGCTGGTCACCTGAACTGCTTGTCTGAGCTCGTTGAGGAGTGTGGTGGCGAGATCGATATGACCAAGCTGCCTATCGGAGACAAAACCCTGAGCTCGAAGGAGATTATCGCCAACGAGAGTCAGGAGCGTATGGGCTTGCTCATCGATGAGAAGCATATCGAGCATGTACGTAAGATTGCTGAGCGTGAACGTGCACCGCTGTATGTGGTTGGTGAGACCACTGGCGATGCCCACTTCTCATTCAAGCAGGGTGATGGTGTGAAGCCTTTCGACCTCGATGTGGCTCAGATGTTCGGGCACTCTCCTAAGACCATCATGAAAGATCATACTGTAGAGCGTCACTATGAGGACGTGACCTACAGCCAGGATAAGATCAATGAGTATCTCGACCGCGTGCTCCAGTTGGAGGCTGTGGCTTGTAAGGACTGGTTGACTAACAAGGTTGACCGCTCTGTAACGGGTAAGATAGCCCGTCAGCAGTGTCAGGGTGAGATTCAGTTGCCATTGAGCGATTGTGGTGTGGTAGCCCTCGACTATCGTGGTAAGAAGGGTATCGCTACCGCTCTCGGTCATGCCCCTCAGGCAGGTCTGGCTAATCCAGCTGCCGGTTCTGTCCTCTCTGTTGCTGAGGCGCTGACCAATATTGTATGGGCGCCTCTGGCTGAGGGTATGGACTCGCTGAGTCTCTCTGCCAACTGGATGTGGCCTTGCCGCTCTCAGGAGGGTGAGGATGCCCGTCTGTATGCTGGTGTGAAGGCGCTCTCTGATTTCTGCTGCGACCTGCACATCAACGTGCCAACAGGTAAGGACTCGCTGTCTTTGAGTCAGCAGTATCCTAACGGTGAGAAGATTATCTCTCCAGGAACCGTGATTGTTTCTGCCGGTGGTGAGGTTTCTGATATCAAGAAGGTGGTATCGCCTGTATTGGTAAACGATAAGAACGCATCACTCTATCATATCGACTTCTCGTTCGACGAGCAGCGCCTGGGTGGCTCTGCCTTTGCCCAGAGCTTAGGTAAGGTGGGCGACGATGTGCCTACCGTGAAGAATGCTGAGTACTTTGCTGATGCCTTCATGGCTGTTCAGCAGCTCATCGAGAAAGGCTGGATTATGGCTGGACACGATATCTCTGCCGGTGGTCTCATCACCACTCTGCTCGAGATGTGCTTTGCCAACCAGAAGGGCGGTCTGCACATCAACCTGCACGATATCTGCAAGAATGGTGATGTGGTGAAGGCCCTCTTCGCTGAGAACCCTGGTGTGGTTATCGAGGTAAGCGACGAGCACAAGCAGGAGTTTGCTGACTTCATGGAGGAACAGGGCGTAGGCTTCGCTAAGATTGGCTACTCGGTACCTGAGAGTCGTAGCATCGTGGTGAAGGCTGGCGATGAGGAGCTGACCTTCGATATCGATGTCCTGCGCGACACCTGGTACAAGACCTCTTATCTGCTGGATCGCAAGCAGAGCTTCAATGGTAAGGCTGCAGAGCGTTTCGAGAACTACAAGAAGCAGCCTATCGAGATGCAGTTCAACAAGGACTTCACCGGTAAACTCGCTCAGTATGGTATCTCTGCTGATCGCCGTGAGGCTACTGGCATCAAGGCTGCTATCATCCGTGAGAAAGGTACCAATGGTGAGCGTGAGATGGCTTACTGCCTGTATCTGGCCGGCTTCGATGTGAAGGACGTGATGATGACCGACCTGATCTCTGGTCGTGAGACCCTCGAGGATATCAACATGATTGTGTTCTGTGGTGGATTCTCTAACTCTGATGTGTTGGGCTCTGCAAAGGGATGGGCTGGTGCCTTCCTCTTTAATCCCAAGGCTAAGGAGGCGCTCGATAAGTTCTATGCCCGTAAGGACACCCTGTCACTGGGTATCTGTAACGGTTGCCAGCTGATGGTTGAACTCGGACTGACAGGTGCTAAGGGTGCTAAGATGCTGCACAACGATAGTCACAAGTTCGAGAGTGAGTTCATCAGCCTGAGTATTCCTCAGAACAACAGCGTGATGTTCGGTTCGCTGAGTGGTAATAAACTGGGTCTGTGGGTAGCCCACGGAGAGGGTAAGTTCCAGTTGCCTGAGGCAGAGAGCGCTTACAACGTGATTGCCAAGTACAACTATGCTGGCTATCCCGCTAATCCTAATGGATCAGACTATAACGTAGCTGGTATCTGCTCTGAGGATGGTCGTCATCTGTGCATGATGCCTCACCTGGAGCGTGCCGTATTCCCTTGGCAGAACGCCTGGTATCCTGCTGACCGTCGTCAGGACGAGGTGACCCCATGGATTGAGGCCTTCGTTAACGCACGTAAATGGGTGGAGGCTCACAAGTAATGAACATATACTGGGAAACATTTAAGACATTCTTTCATATTGGCATATTCACCCTGGGTGGTGGATATGCCATGATTCCTTTGATAGAGGAAGAGGTGGTGAACAAGAAACACTGGGTGTCTAAGGAAGATATGCTCGACCTGATAGCCATTGCCCAAAGTTGTCCTGGTGTGTTTGCCATCAATATAGCCACCTTCATCGGCTATAAGTTGCGTAAAACACGTGGCGCTATCTGTACAACCCTTGGTACGGCTTTGCCTTCGTTCCTGATTATTCTGACCATAGCCATGTTCTTCAGTCAGTTCAAGGACAACCCCTTTGTGGCTGCAATGTTCCGTGGCATCCGTCCGGCAGTGGTGGCTTTGATAGCTGTGCCAACCTTCCGGTTAGGTCAGCGCGCCAAACTCAATAGGTATACTATCTGGATTCCTATTGCTTGTGCCCTGGCTATCTGGGCCCTTGGTGTCTCACCTATTTATATTATTATCTTAGCTGCGCTAGGTGGCTATGTCTATGGTAAGTTTGAACACGCAGATACAACGATGCAGAAATGATATTCCTTCAGTTATTCATCACATTCTTTAAGATAGGACTCTTCGGTTTTGGAGGAGGGTATGGCATGCTGTCGCTCATTCAGCACGAGACGGTAGAGAGTCATCATTGGCTTTCTACATCAGAGTTTACTGATATTGTGGCTATCTCGCAGATGACACCTGGACCTATTGGCATCAACTCAGCCACTTACTGCGGCTATACCGCCATCCATAATGCCGGTTACGGGCAGCTGGTGTCGGTCATAGGCTCCGCCACAGCCACCTTCGCTTTGGTGCTGCCTTCGTTGGTGCTGATGATCCTTATCAGTAAGATGTTTATGAAGTACATGAAGACCCATCTGGTACAGTCGGTATTCGTGGGCTTGCGCCCTGCTGTTGTGGGGCTGTTGGCTGCAGCCACCCTGTTGCTTTGCAATACCGAGAATTTCGCCACTCCAATGGACAATCCCTGGCAGTTCGGTATCAGCTGTGCTCTTTTTGTTGCCACTGCTTTTGGTACAGGCTATCTTAAAATTAACCCCATTCGTATGATTTGTTATGCGGCAATTGCGGGGTTATTATTGCTGTACTAATAATTTTTTTGTTATTTTGGGAGGCTTTTCGCAAAGATTTATTATCTTTGCACGCAGAATAATTGGAAACCGATGGAAGAAAAGGTACCAATGACAATGAAGGATATCGCACGGGAATTTGGTATTTCCGTAGCAACAGTGTCGCGTGCACTGAAGGATTCACCGCGCATCAGCGAAGAGCGTCGCAAGGCTATCCAGCAGTATGCCCGTGAGCATAATTTTTTTCCCAACGCCATCGGTGAGGCTCTCCGCCATAGCCGTGTGATGCCCCAACGCCTGATAGGCGTCATCGTACCAGAGTTCACCCACTATTATTTCTCTTCCATCCTGACAGGCATCGAAGAGGCCGCCTCTGCACGAGGCTATCAGATTATGGTTGCCTTGAGCGGCGAGCAGTATGAGCGCGAGGAACGGATATGCGACAACTTCCATCGCTATAAGGTGTGTGGCGTCATTGTGTCGCAAGCCAAGGATGCAAAGAACTACGACCACTATCAGAAACTGATTGATGCCGGTATTCCCATCGTGTTCTACGACCGGATATGTACAGGTGTGAATGCCAGCCGCGTGGTGGTCGACGACTATATGGGTGCCATGAATGCTGTGAACTACCTGATAGAGGCAGGCTGCAAACGCATCGCCTTCTATGGCAGTCCCATGCAGTTGGAGATATCCAAGAACCGATTCAACGGTTACAAGGATGCCCTGCTGAAGCATGGCATCAAGGTGGACGATACCATCATACAGGAATGCGACAACCGGGCTAAAGCTGAAGAGCTGACCCCTAAGCTTATGACCATGGACAATCCGCCCGATGGTTACTTCGCAGTCAACGACGATACAGCCATAGGCATACTCTACACGTTGAAACATGCGGGCATCAGAGTGCCTGACGACGTACAGATCTGTGGATTCACCAATGGCCAACGGGCTGTAGCCTGCGACCCGATGCTGACCACCGTAGAACAGCGCGGTCATCGCGTGGGTGAAGAGGCAGCGACCATCCTCATGGACAAGGTAGAAGGCCTGATACCATTCGACAAGGTGGAGAAACGGGTGGTGAGAACCAGGTTAGTGGTCAGGGGAACGACCAAGTAAAGAGTGAATAATGAATACAGAAAAACTATATAATATGAAACAAAAACCAGATCTTTCTTTTTGGAACTTATGGAATCTGAGCTTCGGATTCTTTGGCGTGCAGATTGCTTACGCCCTGCAGAGTGGTAACATCTCACGTATCTTCCGTACCTTGGGTGCTGACCCGCACTCACTCAGTTTCTTTTGGATACTGCCACCGCTCATGGGTATCTTGGTGCAACCTATCGTTGGTACACTTAGTGATAGAACCTGGACACGATTCGGGCGACGAATACCTTATTTATTTATAGGTGCGTTGACGGCTGTTGCGGTGATGTGTCTGCTACCCAATGCCGGTTCATTAGGTCTTACCATCTCCATGGTGATGATTTTCGGGCTCTTCATGCTGATGCTGCTTGACACCAGTATCAACATGGCCATGCAACCATTCAAGATGATGGTGGGCGATATGGTCAACGAGAAACAGAAGGGTAAGGCCTACTCTATCCAGTCGTTCCTCTGCAACGCAGGTAGCGTCGTTGGCTTCATGTTCCCATTCTTCTTTGCATGGATAGGACTGGATAACGTAGCCCCCGAGGGAGTCGTGCCCGACACGGTCATCTGGTCGTTCTATATCGGTGCAGCCATCCTGATACTCTGCGTCATCTATACCACCCTGAAAGTAAAGGAGTGGCCACCACAGGAATATGCAGAATACAACCCTATAGCTGAGGAGAAAGAAGATTCGGGCAATTGGTTCATACTGCTGAAGAATGCGCCTGCCGCCTTCTGGCGCATCGGACTGGTACAGTTCTTCAGTTGGGCCGCATTCCTTTATATGTGGACCTACGTGGTTGACGCCGTTTCACTAACGGTCTGGGATACTGCCGACTCTGCCAGTGCCGCTTATCAGACTGCAGGCAACTGGACGGGTGTGCTCTATGCCATCCAGGCCATGAGTTCAGTGGTATGGGCAGCCCTCATCCCCCGATTCAAGAGCATCAAGGTGGCCTATGCTGTCAGCATGGCCATTGGAGGCTTAGGCTTTGCGCTCATCCCATTCTGTCCAGGTCAGTACCTACAGATCATACCCTTCCTGCTGATTGGTTGCGCTTGGGCTGCCCAGCTGGCCTGTCCATTCACACTGGTTACCAATGCCCTGCAGGGCTATGGTCATATGGGGGCATATCTGGGACTTTTCAACGGAACCATCTGTGTACCTCAGATAGTAGCAGCCCTCTTGGGTGGCTCTGTCCTCACACTTGTAGGTAGCAACCAGGCTTATATGATGATTGTATCAAGTGTTCTGTTGGTAGCAGGAGCCTGTGCTGTGTTTGGTATTAAAACAAAACAGTGAATAGTGGATACCAAACTCTCATGGTCATATATTTTTGCAAAGAATAAGTATACTAAAACAATGAAACTACTACTTGTATCGATGGTAATGGCACTCTTTTCGCAGAGTGCTTTTGGACAGAAGGACTTTGTGAAAGGGGCCGATGTGGGATTTCTTACAGGTCAGGAAAAGCAAGGTGTAAAATTTCACGACCGTGATGGTAAGGAACGCGAGTGCTTGGAACTGCTGAAGAACGACTATCAGATGAAGGCCATCCGCATGCGAGTGTGGGTGAACCCACGCGGCGGCATGAACGATAAGTATGAGTTGCTGGCAATGGCCAAACGTGCCAAAGCACTTGGCATGGACCTGATGGTTGACTTTCATTATAGTGACTCATGGGCCGATCCAGCCAAGCAGCCTATCCCCGAGGCATGGAAAGAGCATAACTACAAGCAGATGAAAAAGGACGTGAGCCAGCATACCATTGATGTGCTCTCGCTACTAAAGGCTAATGGCATAGAGCCACGCTGGGTGCAGGTGGGTAACGAGACGGCTAACGGCATGCTCTGGCCCATGGGACATATTGAGCAGAACCCCAAACAGTATGCTGGTTTCATACGTGCCGGCTACGATGCTGTGAAGAATGTGTTCCCTCAAGCCATTGTTATTGTGCATCTGGATCGTGGCCACCTGCAGAGCCTTTACGATTATAATCTGGATATTGTGAAGAAGTATGGTGGTAAGTTTGATATGATAGGCATGTCGCTCTATCCCTACTGGGCCATGCAGGATCATCCCGAACTAAATCCCGATGGCATTATCACCGACTGTATGGC
>JAEEGF010343680.1_pt1 | contig 24201 bp, 16 predicted proteins | sample 9134171 | NCBI WGS metagenome assembly JAEEGF01 (sample SAMN16246542, study PRJNA631951) | gut metagenome | biome: gut microbiome; feature: rumen; material: AP-attached | host: Bos | place: Iran: Karaj | collected 2018-10
CCCGCCGACAGAATCCAGAACCGCACGACACTGGAGGCGGCAACGGCAATCAAGGCCAAACGGATCGAGGAGCTGACTATGGGGAAGGCGGGAATCAACAAGCACAAAGGGAAAATCCTCTTGAGCGTGTGGCTTGAGGAATACCAGAAGTCGCTGGAGACGAAGAGCCGCAGTTTGAGAAGCGTGACCCGAAGAGTCGGGGAAATGCTCCTGAAATACGGGGGCAAGGATGTAAGGCTGTGCGATGTGGACAAAAAGTTCGTCCAAGGTTTCAACAATTATCTGAAAAACGACTGTGTCCAGGCGAACGGCCAGAAGCTGAGCGCCAACACGGCCTCCATATATTCGCGGATAGTGGTCTCCATCCTGAACGTGGCGTTCAAACGCGAACTGATACCGTCCAACCCCTGCTGGCTTCTGGAGAGGAGCGACAAGCTCACCCGCGCCAAGACGAAACGCACCTACCTGACCATCGAGGAGGTGAAGACTTTGATGGAGACGGAATGCGAAATGAACAAGGATGTCCGTTCCGCCTTCCTGTTCAGTTGCTTCTGCGGGTTGAGGCTGTGCGACATCAAAAACCTGCAATGGAAGCACATCAAGACGGTCAACAAGACACCCATGGTGGAGATTTATCAGCAGAAGACATCCGAGCCCCTGTATCTGCCGCTGTCGGATGCGGCGGTCAAGAATCTGCCTCCGAGAGCCGACAGAGAGGAGTTTGTGTTCACACTCCCCTCCCACGGAATCGTCAACAAACATATCCACAGGTGGACGGAGGCGGCAAGGATAACTGACCGCAACATCACATTCCACACGGCGCGGCACACGTTTGCCACACTTAACCTGACCGCGGGGGTTGACCTGTACACGGTCAGCAAGCTGCTGGGCCATACCGAAATCAGAACCACCCAGATTTACGCCGAGGTGGTGAACAGCGCGAAAATAGAGGCAGTCAACAAAGTGAGCGACATCTTCAAGACGAAAGGAGGAGACGATGAAGATTAAGACGAAAATGGATATGCTCAAGGCGTTTGCGAAACTTGAGAGCATCTGTTTCACCCACTTGGAAGCGTTGAATGATTTCGCTGATTTTGACTACAAGCCAATAGCAGTGTTGGAGGCGGAATTAAAAGCAACAGGGAAATTGGACTTTGGAGACACGGAAAGAGAGAATTACGATGTCTTTACGGAATGGTTGGTTGACTTAATGAAAGATGATGAACATTGGAACATACCGAATCTCAGCGAGGGATTAGCCGCCCACTTCCCCGATTGGAAAGATTATCTGGTCATCGGCATGGAAGAAGAATTGGCGTGGGAAATGGTTGGGAAACTGACGAACGCATTCCCCCCGTTTAATGAATGGTTGCGGACAGAGTTTTATCCTGAAACCGTGGACATGTTGGAATCAGTCAAGGAGTTCGCTGACCAATTCGAAGATTGTTTCTGCCCGCTTGTTGAATATATCGTCAACAACGATGGCGACAGTCTTATGGAATATGCCAGAAAACTTGAAAAGATCACGAAGGGGATTTCTTGTGGAAGACCCTCAATGAAGTATTTTTGGAGCAACGAATACATCGAATGCCTGGATGTGCTGGATATATTCACTGGCGAGTACGAACCATTGCTCGGTTACGAATGCGAGACCGAAACAAGCCCTTGTCCTGCCGACGGTGACAATGGCGGCAACGCGAATGAGGGCACTACAGAACCCGCTGCCGAAGAGAACGGCACCCACAACCAAGATGATGCCGCGAACCAACCCGAAACATTGGGGCAACCCCAATCGGTTTGGGAACTGGTGGCCGAACTGTATAAACCGAACGAGAAGAGGGCGGAAGACTTGTTCCGGTTTGCGATACTCAAAGGTCTCATAAGAGTCAGTGACGACCAACAACATTTTGAGTGGGAAAAGACCAAACTCTACAGGGGGAAAACTGTTTCCACGATATACATAGCGTATTTTGCCGTCAAGGTTTCCGAATTGCTTGAAATGAGGATTTCGGACACCCCTCAAAGAGCACCCTGGGGCAAATTCAAACGATTGTTCAACAGAAAGTCCCTCCAGTCAAGCGACAACCCGAGGGAGGATGAGATAACAAGGTTAATCGACAGGTGCTTCACGGCTTTCACCGCCTCGCAGAAGGATCGAAAATCTTTGTCTCCGAAAAGTTTTTTATAAATGCAACACGTTGATTGCCAAATAAAAAGGCATAATCCCGTAATGCATTACGAATATGGAGTTATGCAATAACTTCATATTACAAATTTGCTTTTTTCTGACTTTTGCGGCATAATTCTAAACCCAAAAGACATGAACAATGAACTGCAACTATTAATGGAAGAAGTCAGAAAGCAAGCCCAGGCCATGAGCAACTCCAAAATCGTCCTGACGATGGACGACGTGGCCGAACTCACAGGGATGAGCAAGAACTACATCTACAGACTGGTACACCTGCGCAGAATCCCGCACTACAAATCCCCCGGCGGGAAGCGCACCTATTTCAAACGCGAGGAGGTGGAGCAGTGGCTGCTGGCCCACAGGGTGCCCACGGCGGAAGAACTGCAGCAGCAGGCGGAACAGTATTGTGCAAACCACCTGAGATAAGGCATAACGAATACGCCTGCATACCGTTATGGAAACCACTTTGGAAAGCCAAAGTGCCCTTGGCGCAATAATAAAGGGTGAGCGGACGGCCATCCCGCCCCCGAAGACCGACAGCCCAAGAGACAGCGGGGCGACCTGCCTGATACACAAGCATCTCGATTGGGACGGGGATTGCTGCACGCAATCGGATGGCGGCTGCATAATGACCGAACAGGATGCGGAACGCCTAATCCGGAACCCGCCGCCCGCTGCTGTCAGAATAAAAGGTGTTCGGACCGGGTCGTGCGGAGACCTTTCCCTGATATTCGGCGGTGCAAAAAGCCGTAAAACGTCACTGGCTATCATGATGGCGAAAGAACTGCTGGCATATATCGGTGATGACGGCGGGGAAGACAGCGTTGTCACAAGCGACATCCCGTCACCGACCGTGACCTATTTCGACACGGAGCAGAGCAACTACCATTCCGCGAAGATGCGGAACCGTATAACCGACAGTCTGACCGCAGTCCAGAAGGGAAACCTTACCTATATGCGCCTCCGCGAAGAGAACAGCAGGGGACGGCTGTTCCTGATTGTTGACCACATGCTCAACAACAGGCCGAATGTCGCATTCATTGACGGGGTGGCCGACCTTGTCACGGACACCAACAACAACACCGAATCCTCGCAGATGCTAAGCCTGCTCATGGAACTCGCGGAGAAGACAGACTCCCATATCATAGCGATATTGCACAACACCGAAAGCAATGTGAAAAAAGGCCGCGGCCATCTGGGGAGCGAGTACGAGCGGAAAGCCGAAACGGTGTACATGGTGGAAAAGGCGAAAGACATCGGCTCTTCCTCCATCGTGACGGCACAGCACACGCGGAATGCGCCTTTCGAGACATTCCACATCACGCACAAAGGCGACGGGAGACTGGAGCTGTCCTTCCCCTACGAACCGCCCAAGGTCAGTGACGGCGACATGTGCAGGGCAATGATCGACAGGGCGCAGGGTTCCAACCCCGGCAAGACCACGTTCACAAAGAATGAACTGGAGGAGGCGCACGCAAAGGCGAGAAAGGAACTTGGAGGGGGCGACTCCCTGTCCGAAAAACAATTCCGCAATGAATTGGGCAACTTCATCCGGCAGGGCTTTCTGGAGGAGGTGCTGAGTGCCAGCGGGAAAAGCCATAACCCGAAACTTTACAAAAAACATGACAACTAAAAGAAACCCGCATGTACAATGGCAATGACGGCAGACAAAGGAAGGCGGATTGCCCCATACGGAGCACAACGGTACCAGCTGACCAGCAAGAACCCATTGACGGGCAAAACGGTGAAATTCTGCTGCCCGCAATGCGGACACAAAGGGAAGTTCAGCCGATACTGGGATCATTTTGCAGGGGACTGGAGCCGTGACACCCTGGCGGGAAAATGCGACCGCGTGAACAGCTGCGGGTATGAAAAATTCCCCGACAAGGACATTCCGTCCATAACAAGACACTTCCGACACGTCGTCCACAAGCAGGAACGCGCCGAATCAGCCCTTGTACCGATGAACGACAGATGGGAGGCGTGGCGAGCCAACAGTGTCCGCAACTGCCTGAAGGAATGGTTCTATTCCATGTTCGGGAAAGATTTGACCGACAATGTGTGGGACAAATATGGCGCAACCGCTGTTGACGGCTGCCGTGTGGCCTTCTGGCAGTTCAGCGGGGACGGAACGGCCACCACCGCCCGTATCATACCGTACAAGTCCGACGGCCACCGTGACAAGGGAAGGACGATGTACTGGGCGCACAACACACTGAAAATTGACGGCTACAACCCCGCCAAGCATCTTTTCGGCTTGCGGCACGCAATCGGCTGCACGGCCGCGAGAATCGCGGTTGTGGAAAGCGAGAAGAGCGCACTGCTTTGCGAGTGCGCCCGCAGGCAGTACGGGATCTTCAACGACTACGTGTTTCTGGCCACGGGCGGTGCAACCTTTCTCCAAAGCACTCTTGACGGCGACCGCTCGCTTTTGGGAGGCAGGGACGTTTATCTGTTCCCTGACAGCGACAAGGCAGGCCGGCTATGGAGGGACAATGCGGCCAAATATATTGCAGGGGTTGAGGACTGCGCACACCTCTACGCAGAAGAAATCGGGGCGGAGGGCAGCGGATATGACATCGGCGATCTGATTTGCGACTTTGTAAAAGAGCAGCGACGTAAGGAGCGGGAAACTATAGAACGGACATTGGACGACATACTGGTTTCCTTTGGCTTTCCTGCGGGATACAGGCCCAAGCATTGGCTGTTTTAGGCTGCACGCCAAACGCCAAGCAAACAGACAAAACAAAGCCCCGAAAAATCAATTTAACATACTGACTATCAATATCTTGCCCACGGTTAAAAAGAAAACCGCATAACTTGCTGGTTTTCAATATCTTGCCCTTTTCTCTCCCCTTATATATAGAAAGAGAGAAAGAAAGAGACATATATATATACCCATACCCACCACCCCCGATGTAAGGGGGTGGGTATAGGGATAAAAGAATATAGTTTGATCCGATAGCAAACACGAGTTCCTTTCTTTTGTAACAAAGGCTATGTTAGAGTTGTCGGCTTCGTGTTGAATACTGACTGTCAACAGAAACAATCGTAGAGAAATTAAGATAATAATAGATAATAATTCCTACGTATGAATGCTTTCTTAAACATCATAAAAAAATTAATGTCTAATAGTTGACGATTATATGAAAAAAATGTGTATGTTTGCAGCGTCTAATTTTATGACATAACGTAGTCTTTGTATGATCAGAAATAAGACGCGATTGTGAGAATGTTAAGAGCAATTTTATAAAAATCTTACAGAAAGGAGGATATACAATGAGAGAATCACAAATAGAACTTCTCAAATCATTAGCGAAGACTTTGGGTAATCAAAAGCCCACAAAGGAAAGTGCTTTTGAATCTTTGAAGGTTGCGGATATTATAACACCGAAAGGTAACTTCAAAGCGCACTATCGAAGACTTCAGACACGCAAGTTCAAAAGGACGTTTTAATTTATGGAAGATTCGATTTATAGTTATCGGCCCAATCTTATGATAGGTTTTCATGGGTGTAGTGAAAAAGTCAGGGACGATTTGGTTAGCAATCCCAATAATATTAAAACAAGCACATCATCGCATGATTGGTTGGGGCATGGATTTTATATCTGGGAAAATAATTATGCAAGGGCCTTACAATGGGCGGAGGACAAGAAAAGAAGAGACAAAGACAAGGATTTTGTTCCTTCGGTTGTTGGGGTGGTCTTTACTTTGGGGCTTTGTTTGGATTTTTCAGATTCAGAATACACAGGAATCATTAAAAACTATTACGAACTATTCAAACAAGATTGTGAAGCGTTCGGCAATCCTTTGCCTCATAACAAAGACGTGAAAAATGATGAATATCATAATTTGTTATTACGAGAATTAGATTGTGCCGTTATTCAGTTCATGCATAGTAAAATCACGCAAAAAATCAAAGAGGAAACGCTATCCAAAGGGTATAGCGAATTTCAACAATTCGATACAGTAAGAGGGCTTTTTACGGAAGGTGGACCAGCATATGAGGGTGCCGGAATACAAACAAAGAATCATATACAGATATGTGTCAGGAACATGAACTGTATAAAAGGTTTTTTTATTCCGAGAAAAAAAGTAATAAAAGGAATTATTTGAGTGTTAGTCGCCTTCTCAAGGCGAAGATGTAGCCTTTAACAATTGTTTTAAGTATTCATTTGTGCAATAGACAATAGCAGTTAGTCCAAGAATCAATAATAATATAGGGAACAATTTCTCTGGCGTTTCTTGTTACGATATGTTAAATGTTGCATAACTTTATACTCTAAGATTGTCTTGCCTTATCGGATTGTTAATTCAGTAATCTCTAATAGAAACAGTGGGTCAAGTAAATTTTAACTAACGATAATAACAAGTTATGGATAATCTATTAGACCAAAAAGAAATCGCTCGCTTTTATAACAAAATCAAAAGTGTTTGGCCTGAAGACGATTCTTTCCGTCAATACTCTTGGTATCACCATACTCGATCCACGATATCGAATTTTATTTGCAAGCATCCCTTTAAGAATAATGATTATATCTTGAATGAAGGTGCTGGGGACAAAGATTATGATGTTCGGGGTACTGTCCATTGTGTGGACATCGCCGAAGAAAAAATCAAGGACAGACCGCTTCACACAGTAGCGAGTATTGAAGCTTTACCTTTTGAAAATGACACATTTACCGGCATCATTTGCGTTGGTAGTGTAATCAATTACTGTGATGCCGTTGCAGCCATATCGGAATTGTCCAGAGTGCTACGTCCATCGGGAAGAATAATTCTTGAGTTCGAAAGCAGCAGTTCTTATGAGTATAAAGGACTACCTGAGTATGGAGCAGATGCGGAGGTGGTTGAAACTACTTACCTGGGGCACCCCCATAAACTTTGGGTGTTTTCCCCTATGTACATAAAATCTATACTGAAGCAATGTAAGTTACGTGTATTAGATGAAGAGTATTTTCACATTATCTCAGCATTAGCAATTCATTTCGGAAAAAAGAACAAGAAGCGGCTCGATATGTAAACATTGACAAGATTGCAAAATTGATAGTCCCGATTAAGCGCCATGGTTGTAACGTTATTCTCGAATGTGAAAAACTATGATCGTTTCCTTAAATACCATATAAAAAATGCTGACAAAAGAGATGAAAATACATTGGCTATTATTATTGCAACTGAAGAAATATCTACACCTAACTTATTGAAAATTAACCAACAGGTAGCAGCAATCAAGGATGCTATTGCAACAATTCCCGCAATCGCCACAGGAATCATCCATTTTTTTCTTTTTTTTTCTTTTTCCTTAGGCACTACGACCGTATGTGTTTGCTCACCAGGAGTGAGTAATGGACAGTCTATATAGGATACAGATACCCTGTCTTTAGATTCAAGAGAGCTTTTTATCCGCACAAATATTTCCTGAATAATCGAATTGTAGTTGTTGAAATCATCATCTGTCATAAACTTCTTGTACCATACAGAATAATAATCCCTGATTGCCTCAACAATTTTTAAGTATTTGATTTTGCTGATTTGCTTAATCCTATCATTTGATTTAATAAATAGAACCGAATCAAATGTTGAATCCATGTCTAAACCTATAGGGAAAGTCCTAAAGTATGCATCAAGTTTTCCGAACTGATGCATACAAAGTAGTTTTTTAAACAAGTTACTTTCCTTATCAACATCTTGGCCACTGTTGATGTCGGTCATCCAGTAGAGAACGTCATAACCGTTTTCCGCAGTATAACTATTCAACAAATCAAGATAGGAAAAATAGGAAGCAAACGACGAATAATTGCTTTCAATGGAAATGTATTCATAAGCCATAACGTGTATTTGTTTGTAGTAGGTCATCATGGCGAAACCTACTACAGCACCATCACAATACAAGATAAAAGCCAAAACTTCCACATGCGATTCAACAGATTTCTCTATCCAACTTAATATCTCATTCGAATTCGTCTTGATGGTTGCTGGTGTCGATTCTATATAGATTTTCAGTGCCTTAACAAAATCATCCTTCAATGTTGTATCCGAACCATTGTATCTTAATATCTTAAAAACATGTTGCATACTTAAAATAACTTGTTATTATCGTTAGTTCCCTCTAAAACTTTTTTACTATCTTGCTGCCAAAAACGGATTATGATAAATGCTTTGGAACAAACGACAATGACTTCTGCTTTGGACGACTTCAAGCGTCACTGCCGCTTTGAACGGAAATTGGATGAAAAGACCATATCGGCTTATCAGTGCGATATTGTTCAATTCGCATCACTATTGGCAAACGGATCAGAGACACTGGTGGCAAATGTCAAGCGGGACGATATACAATGTTGGCTGGAGAATATCTCGGCCTACAAGTTCAGGACAATGAAACGAAAGATTGCCTCGGTGAACGCTTTTATGCGCTATATGGAATGGGTGTTTGAAGATTTCGACAATCCCGTGAGGCGAGTACGGATTAAACTAAAAGAGCCTAAAAGGTTGCCTGTCGTGATGACTAAGGCAGAGACAGGACGGATATTTGCACTTCTGAACGAGAATGTACAATCAGGGAAAGGCTCCACTCAAAGTCATAAACTGGCAGTGCGTAACAGAGCGGTGTTTGAGCTGCTGTTCGGGACAGGGATGCGTATCGGAGAGCTGTGCGGACTGCGGAATTGCGATGTTGATTTGGAACATGGCTTAGTCCACATCATTGGGAAAGGGAATAAGGAGAGAATAGTGGACGTTTGCATGCCTGTGACATTGACGGCATTGCAAGAATGGGTGCAGGTGCGCAAAACGTCTGCTGATTCGAGTGCTCTTTTTTTTACGAATCGTTTAGGACGTGGTCTCTCCCCTCAGATAGTCCGATTACTGGTGCATCAAATGGCAAAGGAGTGTAACATTGTTAAAAATGTAACCCCGCACACGTTCAGACACACGTTTGCCACACTACTGTTAGAGGAGAATGTGGATGTTTTTACAATTCAGCATATTTTAGGCCACAGCTCCATCTCCACAACACAGATATACATGCACGTCAATTCCGTGCGACAACGGGATGTGTTGACGAACCATCATCCAAGGAGTAGGATGTGAAAAGGGAAAATGATTCCTCTTCGACGAGAAACAGAAAACTACTGGATAGATTGAAATATCATAGTGTAGTTTGTGGCAAAAATGGCCTAAACTTTCGGTCTCAGATAGAGAACGGCATAAGAAAACCGCAGTCGTGCTGATTGACTGCGGTTTTGTTTCCTTGATGTCCGCGACAACGATAGGAATGGTTACGAGCGGCCTGCCGCGAAGTTTGAATGGATAGCGTGCCCGGTCGCCCCAAAAGAGAAAGAGTTTATTTGACCCTTTTCAGTGTAGCGCGGTGCTTCTGGCCGAAGGTTTGCGCCCAAGTGTCGGAATATAAGACGAGTTCCTTGTTCTTATATGACTCTACCGTCCAAACCTGATGGTCGAAGGTCAGAAGACCTGTGGATTCGTCATAATCCCAATTGAGGGTTTCCGTAACACCGTACCATATATCCTGATAGGTGCCGTCGGCGGAGAAAATGTAGGTTTGCACAGGGTCGCTTTCCGAGAGTTCCTCCACCCACTCGGTACTGTTTGCCGCTTGGTGCTGGAAACTCTTGAGTTCCCATTTCCCGATAAAAGTTTCTTTTGTCACCTTCTTGTCGGAACAAGAGGTCATTACGGTTACTGCGGCGAATGCCATCGCCAGGATTAATAATACTTTTTTCATTTTTTTAAGTGTTTGATGATGGATAAATTTGGTTTAACGAATAATTTAGATTGTTACAATTCTTCATGTTTTAGAAGTTGGATTGTACCCATAGGCGTAAGAGTTTCGGAAGATACCGTCACCTCCTTGCCGTTGATGTAGATAGTTGCCCTGTGTGGGGGAGGCTGTCCGAGAACTGATTTATTTCTCCTTGAGAATTGAAAAATCGAGTCTTTTCACAATCAGCAGTACGAATAAAAATTGCTTGATTTTGGGTTCTCGGACGGGCTGGGGGGGGGGCTTATGAACTTGTAGTTTGTGGCTAAACATCAGCCGCTAACAGCGGTTATGGGAAAATATTGTCGTGTTTATTATCGCATTTGTTTTTCCGAACAATACAACTGTAAAATATTTTCTCATAAAAAACTTTATATGAATATCCAACTAAATAAATATAAATAGAATAAAGAAAAGAGAAATTTGCTTGCAATAACGCTGGAAAACGGTTTAAGAATAGGAGCCCTAACAAATGGTTACACTTAGAAACACTTAATACCACATCACACCACAACTCATTTCCAAATCCAATTTTGTCAAAATAAGCAAACCAAAGTCCACAAAGCAAGGAAAGAACTGAGACAATTGCGATACCGAACTTCTTCTCTACGGGAAACACTATTGTTTGGACAAATGAATATAATACAACTAAAAAGAAATGTCCAAAATTCAACTTGCTTGCGGACCAACACATATAGTCATCTATGAAAACAATCCCTATTAGGAAGAAAAATATATTAAGGATACACACATATATGGTTAATGTGATAAAACGAATGATTTTACTACGCATAACAACAGAACTTTAAGGTGATTGCTCTAAATATTTGAGTTTTCTCAGTGTCAGGGAAGTTTCGCCCCCCCACTTCTATGATAATTCGAATATATAGTAGGCGGTGCAGAAATATCAATTTTGCTATTTCGGAGAGCTTTTAATAGTCCACGAGCATTCCTATAATGCATGTCATAAAGCGGGTCACTATCTGCCTTTTGCTTGTAAACTTTTCTTTCAAGCCATTCTAGTGCTCCTTCAAGGCCATGACCTAATATTCCTCTTTTAACAATACCTAATGCTTTTTCTCCCTCATTCTTGGTCGGGTAATATTTCAATGAATATCCTGTGTTTTTAATTTCTGGGGATTCGTAAGCAGTTTCACCCCCTGAATTGTAACTACTTTCCCAAGAACCTGTGTAGTTATTAGCATTGTTCAATTGGGATTCCTTGGTAAACAACGGATTATCGCCTTCATATAGACGGACATCTCTTTCAGCCTGACTTCTGTCAAATCCTAAACTAACTAAGCCTTCAACATTTGCATCTCGAATAGCAGTTGCTTCATCCCAATCGGATTTGTTTTCTGTTACTTTAGTCCATTTTACACCATTTTCAGAGAAACTTTGCTCTGAATGATTGTCAAACCATTTATATTGACCATTTGATCCTTCGTAGCCATCATATTCTTCTCCGTTTGGGTCCACCAACTTCACCGGATTATTCGCGCAATACACATACGGGCACAACGAAGGGTATTTGTCACTCTGTGGATCCACGCTCAGCCAGATGCTCAAATCGGAAGAATAGTAACGTGAACCAAAGTAAGAATATCCCGTCTCCGCATCTTTCTCTTTTGCCGAAAACGTGTACATCGAACTGAAAGAACTCGTCCGTTGGTCCACAAAATCCTCGCCCCACGGGAGGTAATGTAAATGCTGGACGGCCTTACCGTCAGAGAAGGTTATCCAGGAGGAACTGCCAAGATGGTCGGGGTGGTACCAGTAGCAGTCGGGTTCGTACTCGTGGTGCGGGTATTCGCTATACTTGTAAAGAATGGTTAGACATTCATAGACAACGGAGGGAACATTTCCTGTGCATTCCATCGCATGATAAAGGTGGTCCAGATTATGGTCGCGTTTCTCATCAAAAGGCTCCTCATGGTACTCCTCTGTCCATAACGGAGAAATCTCCACCAAAGGCTTGTCAACAAATTCCTCAAAATTCTGGATGAACATGTCAACGGAGTCAAGGCCTCCGCCGATGCGGCTGGCCACGCGCTCGCTTTCAGCATAGTAGTGCTTGGTGTAGCCTTTAGGAGTGGCCACCATATACGGTGAGGTGTAAAGCGTTGGGTTGTCCAACACCTGGTAGGTGTGCCAATGGCCTCCGATATTCTGCGACACATAGTCGCTGGTGAGCTTGTATGTGCGCTCCCCTCCGGCGTCATACTGGTAGAATCCAGCGTTCTCGCAGTCGGCGAAGGACATAAGCCGATTCTCCTCGTCCCAGCAGAGTGTCCGCCCGCAACCGTTGGCATCCTGGTGATAGACCATGTTGCCGGCCATGTCCCAGCTGAAACTCTGCCATGCATGGCCAGTCTGGTCATATACGCTCGCAACAGTATTCGATGTTGACGAGCCATAGTAGTAGCGGTTGTTGTAATTCCTGACGGTGACGTTGCCTTGTTCAAGCACATCCGCGTACAGCTGCTTGCTCCATATTTTCCCGTTCCCATAATACTGCATCCCCAAGTTATACGACAGCTGGTTGTTGTTCCAGTCCCCGTATGCACCTGTCAGCCGGTACAGCGGGTCGTAGTCGTAATGGCTGTAGTAGCGGCCGCCCAAACCATTAGGCAAGGTGACGGCGGAGTTGGCGATGTCTGTGATGTTGCCCACATAGTCGTAGGTGTAGCCGATGCTCTGCATGGTGTCCCCATGTGAATCCCAGCTGTAAAGGTGCGACAGGCGCAGCAGGGAATCGTACTCGTAACTCATCCACGTGGCATTGCCGTATATCTCAGATTCTTTAAGTTCAAACTTGTTATAGCGGATACTCTCCACATACGTTCTCAAATCCCCGTTCTTGTTTCCCCGTATGTTTTCAAGCATTCCGCCCTTGTTGTAACCATAGCTCACCACCTCCCCGTCGGGGTAGGTCATACTGTCGATGCGGTTCCAGCTGTCGTAACGGAATATCATTTTAAACGTATATGGACGGGGTTCGTTAGGAAGCGCAAAAGTACGAATATTTTCAATCACCTCGCCAAGTTTCCCATATTTGAATGTCTGCCAGCCGGAGGCGTCCTCCTGGAGGACTATCTTGCCCGCTGTATTATCGGGTGAAGAAGGTGATCCATAGACATAGCGGACATTGTTGGCGGGATTATTCGGGTAAAATATGGCAGTGAGAAGATTGAAATAATATTTGTAACGAACAGTGTCCCCGTTGCCGTTCACGTGGTAAACCGTATTGCCTGCGGGGTCAAAGCTGTACCAGTCTTCCCCTGCATCAGGATGGGTCCGGTGCGTCATACGTCCCAACCTGTCGTATTCATAGTAGGTGGAGATACCTTCGGCATCCATGCTTTCAGTGAGACGTCCCAAAGCATCGTAATAGAGTTCCGTGGCATTGGTGGTCGAAGGCAGCTGGACAAGCTGTTGACCCAGTGTGCCTTTCATTTCGGTGAATACGTTTCCGTTGGCGTCCGTGGTCTCCGTTCGGAAAAGTGTCTTGCCGTTCCACCAGTCGAAACCGTAGTCCATTACAGTCTCATACCCGTAAGGCTGCTGCCTCACCCGCGTTTGTCTGTCCATCATGTCGTATGCGGTCAGGGTTCCCGTTCCTGTTGTGACGGTGTTGTTGTACACGGTTTCCGTCCCCAAAGGTTCGGTAAAGGGGTGATATTGCGCCACGGTTCTGCCGAAACAGTCGTAAACCACCTTTCCTGTCACAAGGCTGACCTCCTGCCCGCCGATTTCAGCATCCTTTTTGGTCTGCAGCAGTCTGCCTAAACCGTCTGTGATGAGAGTGGTGCGGATGGGGTTTCCCGGATGTTGTTTGTCATAGTGGTAAGTACAGGCGTAGGAGTAGGGATTGGAACAATTGGTCCACACATCCAGTTTTTTGAAGTTATGCGGGAAATATTCCATCCGGATGGTGTATGGTGCTACACCCTGCTCGTATGGCGCGGTGACAGTCACAGTCCTGCCGAGGCTGTCATACTCATACCACATCTCATTGCCATTGATGTCCGTGGTCTTTGTCGGCTTGCCGAAACGGAAATCGTATTCCGCAGTGGAGACGTAGCCCAAATCGGAATTTATGACCATCACAGGGTAGGTGTGCACCGTATTGTCATACTGGTATTTCATCGTCAGACGTTGTCCGTTGGCATTGGCAGGCATGGCCGCACCGCTCATATTCCCGTATGAATCGTAACCAAAATCATAGTTTGCGGTATCGGAAAAGTTGTGCAGGCGGAGTGTCGTCATTCTGCCGTTATACGGGTTGTAATCCGCCGAACGTAGCTGCAACAGCGTGTTGTTGATGTCATATACCTCAATCCGTACAGGCAGCGAGACCATGTTGTGCGGCATGTTCTGCGCATACTCGATTTCCGCCCTGAAATATTCGTCAGTATGGGTGATGTCACCATAGTGGGTATATCGCTCCACATTGCGGTAGCGGTCATATTCGCGCTGTGTCATGGAAGTGATTTGCGGGGAGGGTTGCCCTTCGTACCAGTTGGTGATGTCAACCTCCTTTTTCACATACACATCTGTGCGGGCACAGCCTCCGTCCGTCACAAGGCTTCCGGCATAGTCGTAAAGGGTGTCGCCGTAGATGTGCTCCACATAGGGGAGACTGTCAGAGTTGTACACGCAATCGCGCAGCTTGCGACCTCGCTTGTTGAACTCCCGGTTGTTGAACTCTTCCACGGTGAAGCGGTAGAGAGTGTCACCCCCATCCGTGTCGTATTGGTAGGTTGTGACTTTGCCATAGCCGTAGTCCATGCGTTCATAGCGGTTGTAACGAGGAGACGCATATTGGAATTTAGTCAAAGTACGGTTTCCGCCGACAGGACAGAGGGTGTCGTTGTTGCGGGTCTCCACACGGGCGAGGTTCCAACTGCGTTGGGGCTTGTCAAAACAGGCAAGCGGCATGTCATAGCCCAGTTCGATGGTGCTGCCCGTGAAATTGGTGACTTTGCGCAACAGATTGGTCTTCCCAGATTGGTTGTAACGGACTGTCATGGAGCCTTCATTCCGTGAGGTCACATAATCGACGTAACCATCCCCGTTCACATCGGTCAGCTGGACGGAGTCCTTGCTGAACGTGCGGCTGTAGGGTGAGCCGGAAATGCCCACGCACAGTTTCACAATGGACATAAACGTGAAGCCCACCGTGACGGAGACATCGGCGGACTCGCTGAACGAACGGCCAAGACTGATTTCAGGCACAGCATAGACATATTCGGGAGCACTCCAGTGCCCGTTCCCCAAATTGTAGCTGACTTTCATTGAATTGCCAAAATCTTCCACAATGTCCTGCAGTCCGTCACCGTTGAAATCCATCAGCATCTTCTCTGTCTCATTCTTGGAGAAATTGACCCCTATGCCACCTCCGATACTGGCCTGTCCGATATTGAAGTTTCCGCCAACGTTCAACCCAGTGTTCGCACTGCTGCCGTCTCTGATGTTGTTGATGTTGAAAGTGTCTATGTTCAGGAATCCATATCCCGTATTCATTTGAACCTCAAGTTTGTCGTTCCTGCGGACCACTTTGTCCGGCAGCCCGTCCCCGTTCATGTCCATCCAAGTCATGGATGTGGTGTCGCTTCCGCCACCGTGAGACGCTCCTATGCTGCCGGCTCCGTCAAAGCTGATTTTGGAGTTCTTGGGGTTGTTGGAAGCCCCCCTTGAGGGCATTTCGAAGCTACCACCAAAGTTCATGCCGCCTGATGCAGTTTCTGACCGGGAGACCCCATTGCTGAAAATGGCCATTGTTTTCACATCCCCGATTCCGCCCCAAGGCTGGGAATACTGCACCTGTGAGGATCCCAATATGTCAGGATAACGGTCTCCGTTCAAATCCATATAATCAGTTATAATCTGGTTGTAACCCAACGACACGGAACCTCCCACGGAGAAGGGAACGCCTGGAGCGGAAAGGCTCAGAGAGTGGTTCTTCATTTTTGAGTAGTTCTGCTTGCGCACGGTCTTTACATCCAGTCCCTGCGCCACGATAGGGACAGGATGGTCGTATTCCTCTATGTCCGAAGTACTGTCACTACAGTGGTAGTTTGGCATGCGGGTGTTGCTCATCATGCTGTCCGTGATATGGTTGACATTGCCGTAACCGACCCATGCGTAATGCTGGAAGTCGGGCTGCATCTCCACCCAGCTCGTCTTTAATGATAGCGGGTTGTACAATGTGTCAGCATCGTAGAGCCCCACCATGTCCGAACTTTCCCGCACATGGGTGCTGTCTTTGTCGGGCATGTCGAACCTCTGCATCCGTCTTCTTGTTTTTCTGGCTTCTTTCTTGTTCTGAATATCCCCACCCCAATCTGTCACTAATTTTTCAATGTGGATATAGCTGTCATGTACGACATGGCCGTTTACGGTGTCGTTGTTGTTGTAGGCGAACTGTCCCCATCCTTTGTACAGTGGCCCGAAAAGGCGATGATAGACAGAATCCCTGACGGTTCCATCGTAATTGTTGATAAGCATATCCACCTGCGGGTAACACTCTACGGTATCGTAATGGTTGCTGTTCCAAACATAATAGTTGATATGCGGTGATACACGCACCTTTTCCCATTGGAATGAGGGGTTGGAACTGGAGACGAAAAATTTTACTTGATGTCCTTGTGCTATCTGCATTGTGGTTGTGGATGTTCCAAGGGGATTCCACACATGATTCGTCCATCCGCTTTGCAATGGACACGACCAAAGGCAGTTTGTTAGCACATGGTCGTTGGTGTCCACCACCATTGCTAAAAGTACCGCGTTTGGTGTGGAGCCAACATTACCAGTGGTGATCTTCACCGACATGTCAATCTTGTTTGTACTGCCTGCGGCACCTGCACCAAAATTCTTGTTTCCGGAAAGCACAAAGTCAGCTGCGGAATTATAGACTACAGGACGGGAAAGGCCAGTGCCAAAGCGTATGGTCTGATTCCATTCGACATTGTCATAGTCATGGTTTTCTCCGGAAATGAGCCTGAAAAAGATCAGATCTCCAGGTGAAACAGGCACTCTGACGCTGTCGTGATGTAGGGAGATGTCATCTTTGCCTATCTGGCCGTTCGCGAGAATGGAAATGTTGGCGGATGCTGACGGCAACAGCCTGTGGTTGAGGGCTGCCACCACATTCCTGTTTAACTGGATGGCGTAAGACATACCGTCACGTGTTTTGGACTGCAAAAAACTGGTTGTGCTGTCCTGCCGTTGACGGATGTCGGAAATGATGTCAACGATTCCGTAATTTGGGGCCACCCAAACTTTTACCGCTTCCAGATCAGGGTCTCGTTCCAAAATGTCGGATGCGGATGTCGATGTCGGGAATGCTGAACAGGAAACCAACACCTTCCGATAGATGTCTATCCGTTCAATTTGTCCAGGCTGGTTCCGATAGTAATAATACTCGCACTTGTATTCTCCTGTGTTCTCCAGCGAATCCGCATAGCGAATAACCGGCAGAAAGTCCGCAGTGTCATAGGGAGTGTAAACGGGTTTGAGCCAAAGCGTTGTGTCCAACAACCAGTCATATTGGCATACGATGCTGTCGCTCACTGTCCCGCTGAAGATGATTCCACCGCAGGTGTCGGTAGTCGTATGCACAAATGCGCTGTCGTTGCCTGTGCCGATATTTTCAGCGGCAATGGTGTAGTAGTTGCGGAATTTCACTTCGCCATCCTGCTCGGTGACGTTGAACAACACGCCGCCGTCAGTGATAAGGTCGGGAAGTCCGTCCGCGTTCACATCTGCGAAATAGACTGATGTGGTGGACTTTGTGGTCGGCCAGCTGCCGCTATATGCCAGTCCAAGGGACAGTTGTAGTCCCCATGTGGTGGTGCTGCTCACTTCAGACAGGAAGTCAGAGAGATTCCGTGGGTTCTGGATGTCGGAGTAATCCATAAGTTCCTGCTCGTAGGCATCATAATGGAAATGGTATTCCGAGTCTGCAATATGCTTTCGGAAGTAGAGTTTATGTCCTTTCTTATAGACCTTGTCGGCCAGTCCGTCCCCATCGAGGTCAATGAGGGTGAGTGCACCCTCGCTCTTGGAACGGCTATAGTTGAAGTTGCCACCAACACTGGCTGTCGTTAAGGGTACCACGGGGCCTATGCCAACAGTCATAGTTCCTCCTATGTTCCAGCTCTTTCCCCTTGTCCCGCCTAACGCTGTGGCTTTGGCCAACGCACTGCCGCTGGTGATGAATGTTGATTTGATGTCATCGTCATTAAGTGACAATGACACGGTGTCGCCGAACATCTGGTTCGTTTCAGGGTAGTTGTAGTAATCGAAGTGAGTAGAGACAAGGGTGTCTGTGACACCGAGTTCCTTCAAGTAACTGCATGGGAGTATTCCGTTGGATGTCTTATAAAGTTGGACAACATCCGTCAACCTGGTTTTGAAATTACTCGCCCTGCTGTTTTCTGTCAGGAACAAATAGTAGCGGATTGCCCTGTTATTGAAGCAGACCGCGATGTTACAAAGGTTTGAGGCTGTCACTTCCTTAAACCCTCTGTTTGCTGAAACAATGACATCCTCTTTCGGTTCTCTGGTAAAGACCACTTTGTACTTGCCAAGGTCGTTCCCCTTCGTTGTATAATATATTGTGTCAACATAAATCTGTTTGCCGTCATTGGAGCTGCCTGTTGTTCCTCGATGATATTCTATGTCATAGTGGTATCTCACGCTGTTCCCAAACGGATCAACACTTTCTGCCAATGCCCACTGAGCAATCGCGCCCGTGAAATTACTGGCTCCGGCACGCAACACGCAGCTGTTGTTCACGCCATTGTCGGAAACGTATTTCCCGTAGTAGTCTGTCACGCCATTTTTGTGAGTTACTGTCCACCAATAGTTGCCGGGGCCTGTTCCATGGCGGACAATACTGTCGAATGCCTCGTTTTTGCGGGGAAAGAATTGTTCCTCGTTACCGAGGGTGCTTCTGCTTGTCCATTGGTTGGTGCGGTGCGGCATTTCACGAAAGTTGCCGTTACCGTCTTTAGTCACCAGTTGCTCGCCCTCATAGACATACACTTCGCTCTCCTTGCTCTGGTCATATCTCGGTACACCCCAGCGTGTCTCCACGGTGATGGAGGGGATGGAAATGTCCCAGCCCACACCGAGCCAGCCGTTGCCGCCGCCGCTGCTGTAGGTCAGTGCGAGGCTGGGTTGCATGCCCTGCCGGCCGGCGGGAATCTCAATGGGGTAGCTCAGGTTGGCCGTGCCGCTGTTGTTGGCTGTGGGTGGCTGCATCAGCGTCAGGCCCTCCAATGGGTCGGCGGCCTTCAGCTCCTTGATGCTCGTGGGCGTATAGGCCGAGGTCTCCGGCATCTCCGGGGTCTTCAGCACCGCGTTGATGAAATCGAGCGGGGAATCACCCCCGCCTTCGCCCTGCGAGGCGAACGACATCATGTCCTGCACCTGCGCGAGCGCGTCCTGTGGGTTGGCCAAGTCATTCTGCGTGTGGGGAAGTCCTTTTTCCCACGGTCTGAACCGCGAGCAGACCAACAGCTCCGCCTCGTTAACGGAGTCTCGTTGGATGGCCGCCCAACGATGGTACTGCCTGTCATAGACGTAGGTCTGTATGTCATCCTCGGTGAAGCCCTGCGGCAACAATGACGGGTCGTAAGGCACAGCAATGGCGAACTCTCCAGGGCGGGGATTCACCCTGTAGCCTGCCGTCTGGCTGTTTCCGTCAAACCCGCCTGTCACGTTCACCATGCCTGCGTCAAGCGGCGGCAGTTGCACAGGGGTGAGCTCCGTCATCGCGCTCGTTGCCAGCATGGCGGGCGGCGTGTTCAGTGGGGAACTCGTTATCGTTAATGGGGAAAATCCATTGTCCGTGACTGTTTCAGTTATCGTAGGAATATTGACGTTTCCAGCATTGTCATTCCACAAAGCTGAACCTTGGTCGCCTGCTCTGGATTCCAATCCCGACTTAAAGTTATATGCCCTGTATGAACGGGCAGATTGCTGGTTGCTTGCCGTGTCAATGGAAAACAGGGCAAGGATGATGGCGGCCAGCACCGCTATTACGGCGAGTAAGTATTGTCTCATTTTTCCGTGTTTTTTTTGTTTGTGTTTGTATTCTATGTATTTAGTTTACAATCATTTTCAGGGTCTTGTGCTCCAAAAGGGTGACAATATCGATGAGGTAGTGTCCTGCTGTCGGCACAGTGCCCTCAAAACGATAGTTGCACTGTCCCTTGCCGTCCATGCAGAACAACCGTTTTCCGTCCGCATCGTACACCGTAACTATGACATCCTGCGCTTCGGGATATGCAATTTCCACGGTGAAGTTCCCATGGTTGGGGTTGGGCAGCAGGCGGTACTGCGGAGCAGAGGATTCCCCGCTCCGCAGTTGTACGGACTTCAGTGCCTGCTGCTGGCTCGCATCCGCGCTTTGCCCGGTGCTGGTTTGTCCCGTGCCGCCGCTTTGGGTGTCGTTCATTGCCGCCGCTTTAGGTGTGTCCATGGTGTCCGGCATCGTCACGGCAAAGCAGAAGAAATCGCGCCCGCTTTGGTCGGTGTCCCAGTGTATATTGTTATAAATGTAATGTCCTGTGCTGTCCGTCCCTGCAGACAGAATCTGCTCCAGCTCCCCTGCGGGAAACTCTCCCGTACCGCTGCGGTCAATCAGGAGGACAGGCGCGATGCTGTCCTGCATGGCGGCGGTGTCCAAAAGGATGAAAGTGTTGTAGATGTGGGCATTGCCTGTCACCTGCACCATGCTGCGCCCGATGACCTCGTAGGTCTCGCCGCTCTGTGTGTAGATTTCGGAAACGGCAGGCAAAACACCTTCCATGCCAAAGACAATGAAGTCGCCGTCTGTAAGGGCAGCGGCGTTGTCCTCGTTGGTGCTTGCCAATTGGTTGACACCGCAGATTATTTGACCGTCAGCATAATATGTCTGTTTTTGATTCAGCCCCACCGAGTCGTCCCTGCCAAGACCCGCAATGGAGGTGCTGTAGTCGGGATAATCGGTGTAGTCCCATATCACGTTGCGGCGGCTGTCCAAATAGTCGGTCTGCGCGAGAGTCACGCCGTATTTCACCGCCAAGTAGCTGATCCACTGGATGACGGCGGTGTCGCTGATCCGATGGTCGAAGTATATGGCCTCGGCGACACGCCCGTACAGCGGCAGCGAGTCCGCTGTGCAGAGGGAGAGCGTGGGGGCGCACACCTCGGGTGTCCGCCACGACTGCGCGAGGTAGTTGACGACGGGCTTCAGACGGTTGGCTGTATCGTAGGTGATCTGCCCGTTGTCGTTGAGGATGCGCTGCGTGGTCTGCCCGATGCGCTTGGCCGTGTCGAGCTGCACCTGCCACAAGGCGTTCTCGTTGGCGGTGTCGTAGGTCTCATAGACCACAATCACGTCCGACTGCCGGGAGTCGTTGATTCCCAACGGCAGGGTGAAAGTCTCCGCCCCGCCCACCTCGAAGCACTTGTTGAAGTTCATTCGGGAAAATTCGGCGGGCATGGCTCCCGAAGACGGCATGGCGTTGTATCCGTTGCCGGACACGTCAATCCACGATGACGCATTCAGCACTGCGCTGTCGGCGCGAAGCCACGCGGTTGGGTGCTGGATTTGGGCTTGCACTGTTGCAGCAATCCCGATAATCATGCTGATTATCAAATAGTTTTTTCGTTTCATATTTTAATTATGTTTGTTAAATTTGTACAATGTAGTCTAATTGTTGCTGTACGCCGCCGTTTCACTGAAGAAGAGTCCCGTAAAGGTGAACTGCAGCGTGGCAGTGTCCCGATAGACCATTTGAGCTGGAATGTTCAGGAAGATGCGGTTACCTTTTTCGTCCGTGTAGTTCAACGAGCGATCGGGTACTAGGAAGAAGTCCAGCGAGGTGAGGCCGAAGGTGTCTGTAGTGGTGGCAGTAACGGTTGTGCCAATCTGCTGCAACTGGACAGCTGCTGCGGTTGCACATGCGTTTCCTTCCCCCATGCAGTTTTCGTGAATCAACTTGCCGCCAAACATCACACAGCCATTGCAATCTTTCTTGTCATGTCCGAGAGCCATTACAATAATTGTCGTGTTGGCAGTTTTGCCGTCGGACGGAATGGTTATCACGCGATTGCGTGTTTGCTCTTGCGATGCCGTGAAGGCATCCTCTTTTTCACATGCGACAAGTAACGTCACTGCGAGAAGTGTCAATGTTAATACTTTTTTCATTGCATTTGTTTTTTTGTTAGACAATAATCAATTGATTTACGGCGGCAAAAATACAATCGGTTCAAACGCGTTTTTATCCATCTTTAAAGGAATATGACCCGTCTATGCCAGAAATATGACATATGGTATATTTTTGGCGGTTTTAGGGGGGGGGGGTAATGTATTGATAATCAATGATTTGTATTTTTCGCTATTTTTATGGGTGCGATGGAATAACAAGCGATATTTGAGATGGATATACACGTTATTTTGTGTTGATTGAGAAGGATAAAAAATCTAACACTTTATTTAAATGCCTGAAAAACAACATCTTCGTTAACAACAGACCATAGTGGTACACCTACCAGTTTCGTTTTGCGCGTCGGCGCGTCTTATCTTTGTGGCCATAGGGTTAGGTTTTTTGCGCAAAGATAAGGCAATGGGAGAAAAACGTATGGGACAGATATGGAGTGACGGGAAAATGACGCCTCAAAAAAAGATGCTGACCTCCGGGAAGCGGCTGTCATTTGACCAGAGCGTAATTCCGCCGTAATTTTTTCCGCCGGATGGCGGAAAAAATTTTTTTTGGGGATATGGCACTAAAAAAGGCGCAAAAGTTCCGTTTTTTCGGATCTTTGCGCCTTGCTGGGTGGGTGTTTCCGCCCTTATTGGGGCGGCTGTATTACAATTCGTTTGGGGGCGTTCAAAGTGGCATAAACTACGTATTTTCTAAACGCTTCCACCGTGGCGGCGGGTGCGTGGCTGGTCTCCAGCATTTCCGCGAGTTGTGCGCCCGTGTATTGTCCGACTTTCGGCAGGTGGTATTTTTCCGCCGTGAGTGCCTTTGTTATTCTGTCCATCATTGCCGCGCCTCCTTTCTAAAAAATGTTGATGGGTTCGGGTTCGACGATGGCGGCGGCGACCATCACGGCGGCGGCTTCTTCGGCGGGTTCTTCCTGCGGTTCTGCTGTCTCGTTTTCGGTCGGCTGGGTCGCGGCTGGTTCTCTGCGTATTACTTGCAAGTTGCTGAACAAATAACACATATTGAAGCGCTCGCGCCCGCTGCGGCTTTCCTCTCCGTTGTCCTCGCCGTTGGCGTTCTCCATCATTGCGGGCGCGGGTGCGCTGGCGGTCTCGCCGTCCTGCTCTTTCTTTTTGTCGCGGCTGGTCGGCTGGCTCCATACGGGGAACGCTTTCGACCCTTTTTTTATGGTGCATCCCTCTTGTTTCCACTCGTTGAACTTTTTAAACTCCGTTGTGCCCTCCTCGGCGGGTGCGTACACGAAATTTAATATAAAGTAGTTCAGCGGCTGGGATTCCAAAAACATAGCTTGTGCAATACTTTTGGCCTCGTTAATCATTTTGTCGCGGATTTGGCGGGCTAACGCGCTGGCGGCTAAAAGTCTGTCAAATTGCGCGGCGCGGTTCTTCTCTTTTTCGGTTAACGGCCTTGTCTGCACATTTTCGGCGGTTTCCGTTATTTCTCCTGTTATTGTATTGATATTTTCCATATTTTTGCGGATTGGTTTTTTATCCCTTGGGGATTGAAAATTTAATTGTGAAAGAGGCGGCGCGGGTCTGAATTATTGCGCCGCCTCTCCTTTTTGCCATTTTACGCGGTCAGTAGTTCGGTTTCAATCTCGCCGACTTTGGCGCAAATTTCCGCGTTCATCGCCTCGCAAAACTTCTTTACTATCGCCGTGTTTGAAACGGTCATAACCTTTTTGAACTCCTCGCGGTTTAATCCGTCTTTCGTGAAACGTTCAAAGGATAGGCGGCAAATACTCGTTTCAAACTCTTCTTCGTCCTCCAGCTCTTCGATATAGTTTTCTATATCCTCGCGGCATTTGATGAACATTTCACGCTTTTCGGCGATTTCGCGCTTGTGGTTCAGGCGTTCAAGTTCTTCGTCCAAACGCTTTTGCATTTCCGCGAGGGATTCGCGGCGTTTGCGGTCGGCTTCCTCGGCGGCGCGTATCGCGGCGGCGGCGGCTTCCTCCGCGCTCATCGGGGCGGGCGCGGGTGCTGGTGTCGGTTCTGCGGGCTTCT
>JAEEGF011403585.1_pt1 | contig 24199 bp, 20 predicted proteins | sample 9134171 | NCBI WGS metagenome assembly JAEEGF01 (sample SAMN16246542, study PRJNA631951) | gut metagenome | biome: gut microbiome; feature: rumen; material: AP-attached | host: Bos | place: Iran: Karaj | collected 2018-10
CACATTGTAATGGCCATCATTGATGAGCTTTGAAAGCCTGGCTTCCATCTCTGCGGGCTCAGTCACGGGAAACTCCGGTGCATCCAGCTCGTAGTCTACTCCAAGTGAGTCAAGCGCTTCCATCACCAGCCTGCTGGAATGTCCGTCCCCATGCCCCTCATAGCCATGTACATACAGAATTCTAATCATTCTGAGCATCCTCCTTTCTTATCCTTACAACATAATTCATTACTTCTGCTAAAATATTGTATAGTCTCTTTCAAACAATTCCTCGCAGACCTGAGGCCAGAGGGTCTCCTGAGGGACCTTTTCCAGGAGCTTCTGCTGGACGAAGAGCTTGCTTTTCTGCTTATACTTAGGCAGCTTATTCTTTTCCAGCAGATGATTCAGTTCTAGGCGCCATAGGATCTGGATCTTCTGCTCCGGCTTCACCTTGGGGTTGTCATCGGGTTCCCTCACCACATAAATATCCAGTCCGCCGTCATCCTTCTGCTCCACAGAAATGATACCCCACCACTTAGGAACATGCTCCGCCGCGTGAGCTGCATGGGTCGAGCCCACCACAAGTATGTTGCGGTCGAAAAACCTGTTGTAATACCGCACCTGCTTCGCCAGCCTGGTGTAGGTATCAGCATCGCTTTTGATTTCGATGCCGTAAAGCGCCTGCGACGTGACCATCACCACATCCGCTCTGGCTCTGCCTATTATCTTTTCCTCGAATACCCGGATCTTGCCGAAGTGTTCCTCTAAAAACAGAAACAGCGGCTCCCGGAGGTCCTTGTCATATAGCATGTCTTTCTTAATCATCTGGGCTTTTTGCTGATGATTCCATTATAAATGATGACCAGGACAAATTGGAGTATTTTGGGGTGGAGTATTAGTCAAATACTAATCCGAACTGTCAGCGTATCAGCCGCACCTTAAGCCAACCCTACAAAATACTTGTTCAAATCTCTGTTCTCCGGATCATCAGGTTGCTTACAATACTTTGCAAGTTCATAATAAAACGGCGCAAGGGCATATTTATAGATATTTTCTGCGCCCAATTCGACAAGCCTGAATTGACCAGGGAAAGCCAGCAGAGGGTTTGTAAAATAATCAAGATCTGTCCCGCTGAAAATACGCGGAGGGATTTCTTTGGGCAATTCAAACCGATATTTAAGCTTTTTTAAGCTACTTGCTTCCAGCAGATAAGACTCTGAATTGGAACTGGCTATAGCACATTCAGCGATTTTTCTGATCATATCTTCACAGGTAATGATCTTACACTCCCTGTCATAAAGGCCGTTTTCCTCCTCCTCACGGGTCGTTCTGAAATATGCCTCCTCAGAATTCACCAGCTTGCAATAAGAATAAATGAGCTTTCTGAAAGAACTGTCCGGAGAGACCATATCGTGCATAAACAGATTCAAGGCATCTGATTTTTCAGTATATCTTGAATGACATTTCTGACCGGAATCATTTTTCTGCACCCAGAACAGCTCGGCTGTAAACTCTTCCTCTGGCCTGAGGCATAAGATCTCTTCAAGCGTCCAATAGTTGAGCCTCTCATATTTTTTCTCAAAAGCTTCATCCTCATCCGGGTTGTTATTGATTGTGTAGAACAAGCTATAGTATCTCATTTTTATCCTCCGCAGCATTATTTGCTGAATCCGTTGTTTTATACAACGGCACTGCACTCCTAAATATCCAATGCCTGCTCGCGCAGCTTCCTGAACAGCTTTTGAGACATATCATGAAGCCTGTCATAAATAAACTCAACCCAATTCACTTTCCTTTAGAATTTCCATGGACTTGCCGTACTTATGCACGGCCATAGCCTGGATCAGAAAGTTGGATTCGTTATCAATTATGATCCTGGGAGCGTTAAAGCTTGTAAGGCGGCAAAATCTTTTTGCCCGAAGGATCACATCATAGGTAGCAATATTATCGCCAATGCGGGCTTTTGCATCAGCAATCACCAGTTCGCGATACTTATCGTACATTTCGGACTCTTCGTAAGATATTGCTTCTCCCGCATCTATTTTGTCAGAAATCTCGCTGATCCTATCAAGATCCATATCTCTGGTGTCAAAATCTCTTATATAGGTATTCCATACAGCCTGAAGCTCTTCAGGCAGAGTCTTGGAGTCCGCTTCAGTCTTAACAGTATCCCAGTAAGGTGCAAGCTCAGTCAGAGCTGCAGTAAGGGCAGCGTGATCAGAAACCAGAGAATCCAAGTCAGACTTACTCCAGTTCATCACCAGCTTGTAAAAAAGCCCGTTATCATCCTCATAGACCCACTCCGGGATATAGAGCACCCCATTTTCATCTGTATAATCAAACATTTCGGCAACAGTATGCGCCGGAGTTCTGTTGCGGTCATTGTTAAGTGCGATTCTTGAAGTATTCATCATTGATTCTCCATAATATTAAATCTTAAAACAAATCTCACCCGTATTATACATATTTGAATGCGACAAAAATGGGGCATCACCGATCCGTGCTCAGATCTTCGATCATAGTTATGGGCAGGTTCTTGCTTGCTGCGTATCAAGTTGAAAAAGCATTAACGCAGCTATAATCAACCGGTAGTTAAATTGTGGAGAATCAAATAATTAATAAACCGGGATAATCCTCGGCTCGATCCCAAGGTCATTAAGGAATAACATCATCCCCAAAAGTCTCTTTTGATTACAGATATCAATGAATTCATTTAAACTAACGGCTGAAAACAGTTTGATGGTATCTTCAGCAGAAAGGCTGTACTGTATCTCGCTGTCCGGGTGGTCAGCATCGCCATATATTTCTGAGCTGATACTGAGCCTGCCATTTACTATCTCACCGCCTAAATACCCGTAAGCGTTCTGGTAGACAGTAAACTCACAGTTATCACTGTTAGCTGCCATTTCTACTTACCTCCACACACATTACCTGAAGAATTATCTTCTGAGCCTCTGCCGCCATCTCCGCCTCCGGCTCAAAAACATAAAATGGATCATAAAGAACCTCCTGACACCATAATGATATCAGGAGGTATGCGGCATATTTGGGACGTTAGATTTATGTATGTCTTACCTTTTGGAACAACCAAGAACCACTATTAGGTTCGTTAGCATTTAGAAAGCTCCTTATATATTAATAGTGTAAACTCTTACATTTCATCATCTTTTTATAACAAAATCTTCTGCATTTTTTTCTGGTGATCCTTTATATCTTCAAATATCCACTCCTGTCCTGAATCTCGCCTCTCCTGATTGTCTTTACACTTTTGCATCATAATCATGAATTTGATTGAGGCAACGCTTATTTGCCTGATTTTTCCAGCAGGATCGAGATAATGATCCAGCTTAGTTTTTGGACTCCAATTGGAACCAGAACTGTTGGCCTCGCTGCCGATCATGGCATAATTCCCTAGGCAATTAATCTGATTTTCGTCCGGTGCGCCATCCAATCCATTCGCATTTGCCTGCGGATAATAATGCTCGAGACTTCTGCGGGTTCGGGAGAAATAGAACTGATCAAATACTTTTAGATCAAAATCGCTGCAGCCGAGTTTTTCAAAAAACTCTCTACGTTCTTTGCTCCCTTTTTTTTTGCCCTCGCCCCGGAGTTTCAGAGCATAACACCGCCAAAGCTTGTAATCAAGATAGTTGAACACAAACAAAGGAATACCTCGGGACTTTTCCGTCCCATCCCCGTAAATCGCTGTGAATTCCTTTTCCCCCGTATTAGCAAGGCCCCGAGTATTCACTTTGTTATTTTGAAGAATCACATCATCAAAACTTCCAGGAAGAGGTGTATTGATTTCATTGAGCCTGTCAGAAACAAGATACACATTTCGGAAATACTTGTCAGCTAATCCCTTTACAAACCAGCAATACCATTTCAGATATCGGATTCTCTCTGCATAGGAAGGAAGATCAAACAAATAAAGCAGGCAATAAAACAGATAGTTTTTACGTTGTCTGGCCGTAAATGATACTTCAAACATGGACAGCAGATGCTGCAGTTCAGTTTGTGTATCGTCTTCCGGCACAAGATTCTTCAGATAGCCTTTCTTCCGCCTATCTCTTTGCCATCTCTGGAGCTTCCATGGGTTATTTTCAACTCGATCCTCTTCTTTGGAGTGATGAACCATATAGTTATCTAAAAGGAATTTTGCTTTTAGAAGGTTATAGCCAAATCTCTTGACAAACTCCTCATCCAGAGACAATTTACCAAACTCATTCAGCAGTTCCTTATCATCAAGATTGAAACTGGCGGGAGAAAAAGCCTCTTCTTCTCGAATACGAGTCAGTTTCAGTACAATTAAAAGAAAGTTGGAAAAATCGATGATAGGCTGAAAGGCGTCCAGCTGTTCTTCATCATAAACCGGTTTCCCCCCATGACTTCCTGCGTCTGAAACAAGAAGGTCTTCGATACTGATACTGGATTGTTGTTTCACGTCATCCGCAGGCAAATCGTCAAAACTCTTCGGAACAAATTGATCCAGGCTTTCTCCAAAAATACGTGTTTCCTGGTATTTCTGCTGGATATAGAGGCTCATATCACTGCAGCATTCCCATATACGGTTAAACCGACTGCGATCAGCCGAATCTTGCAAAACAGCCATTAGATTTGCTTTTACGATTTCATGTTTTTCCAGTTGTTCTCCTCGTGAGTTCATGATCTCAAAATACCGATTGAGATCAATATCCCGAGGAACCTGATAATGTATAATATGAACCTCGTTCTGGAAATACTTTTTAAATCCGTTAATCTCCTGTTCAGACAGAATTTCACTGATTGCCGTTTTCACAAAGCGAAACCCATCCATTATTCCAATGTCTGGCTCATCAATATCTTTATTTTCTTTTGACAGAACACTAAGCGTATTGGTGGCTTTTCTCCTAGCCCGATATGTAAGTTTGTTTTGCATAGGAATATCAAGCGCATCTTGAATCAGTGTCAATGTTGTCAACCGCTGTTGGCCATCTATGATTTCAAAAACATTGTCACCCTTGTGAAAAGACACTAATGTGCCAATATAATAGACCGATTCACTGTCTTTTCTCCATGCATCATAGATGTCCTGAATAAGTGTTGTAATTTCATCCTTTTCCCATGCAAAGTTACGCTGATAAATCGGGACTTCGTATGTTGATGGAATGATTCCGTTAAACAATTCCTGTATAGAAACTTCTTTAAGCGGAAGGGCTTTAGTCTTCATCTTATCTCCTCCAGAAACCATGTACATCGAAAAAATGCAGATAGTTTTGATAAATGCCTGTTTCTTCATCAACATCATCAATCGTATCCTGCTTAGCATTGACAGCAATTACATCAGCCGAAAGCGGCATGATTCTGTCAGAAAGCATACTGAGAAGAGTCATCGGAGAATCCGCCTCGGTAATCGTCCTGTAAAGATTAAACGAATTGACGATGCCCTCTTTGTTCGCTGTACCCATTATATAATTCTGAGTAGTGAGCCAGCCCACATTCGTATACTGTGCTCGCATAGAATACGCCCAGATAAATGCATATACAACAAACTGATCGAGCAAATCCCGATCTGCTTTCGTCGGTTTTTCCGGGCAAAAACGATCCGCATATAGCAGAATCGCAGTATCAAACAATAGTCTAGTTATTCGGTTTCCGATACCGTTCCGATATTTCCGAAGATTCAAAGTTTTTACTATTTCACTGTCATTGATGAGATAGCCTTCGTATTTGTCATTATTCTGAATATCAGTAAGAATATCGAAATAGTGTTTTGCATAATCGAAAAACGGCTTTCCTGCTATAATAGGGGTATCTAACTGAAATGGACTCAACTTATGCAGGCCAGTTACAAACGGTGTTGTGGAATGATTGAGGCTATCCGCATAAGAAAACGCACCTTTGTAATACTGGGCGTATGGGTAATTATCTGAACTTGTGACGCCCTTAAACAAATCAATGTTGTGTTCATCCAATTCTGCCGCTTTGTTTCCTCGTATCCACTCTTTAAGACGATAAAGATAGTCTGTAAACAAGGCCGAGAGGTCTTTCTGATTCATATCCTCCCAAGTTCTTACGATCTTTTCTGTCTGTTCTACATCAAGATCTGTCATTTCTCGGAGATGATATGCCTTTAAAAGATCATGCGGATATAATTTCTTCCCTCGGGCATTCTGAGAATCAAAGAACTGAAAAGCCTCTGAAAGGTCATCTGTTATGACAACAATCAGTTCACAGTTTTCCTTAATGTATTCAAGCAAGTCCCTTTTTACATCCAAGGAAAGATTACTGATACGGCGGTCAATCGCTCGGTAGTTATTTGGAACATTGTGAAGATTATATGGATTCACCGTCAGTTGCTGACTCAGGAACTCAATCGGTCCTGCACCAAATACTTTAAGCAGCAAGGAAAAAGTAATAGTTCGCTGTTGCCCGTCAACGATATTATAATATTCCTGATTCTTGTCTTTATGCAAAATCAGTGTACCTACTCGGTAAGTTTCTTTGTTTTCACTCATTGCACTCAGAATATCATCAAGCAATTGGTTCGCGTTTTTCGCCGTCCATTTATATGGTCTCTGATACTCTGGAATCTGCAATTTAATATCGTATAAATCCTGTTCATCTTCTGTTTGAGTAATATGATTGTTGAGAAGCAGATCTCCAATCTTCGCAATGCCAAGAATTAAACGTTTTGGCATCTTTGTTACCTCCTTCCATGAATATCACAGTGTGCGAAACGCATCAAATTGGCTGTCTTAGAGTATTTGCCATTTATGTAATTTCAGGGAACAGTTCCGCTGCCATCTCAAACACTCTGTCATACGGATGGTAACCAAGAACATTCCCGTTTAATGTGCAGACTGTATCGTCTGCGAAATAAAGTTTAATTGATACGGGGTTGCAGTCAAGCATGTAATGCGAATTTTCGTTTATAATCCAGAATGCGGACTCTGCAGTTGCAAAGATTTTGTCTTCGGCCTCGTCATCCAATGTTGCCTCTTTTCTTGACCTTTCTCCATCATGCGTTTTGCTGTTATATACCGCAGATCTTTTGATCCTGTCTACCATGGTTCAGTGCTTCCTGACTGCAAGCAGCCACAAACTCAGCAGACTTGGCGCACAGTGCTTCAAACAACATATCCGTCAGCAGCTGATTCACTGCTGAATCCTAGTCACGTGTGCCCTTCAGCCCTTTGGAAGCGCTTGATTTACAAGGATCCTAATAACTTCTGCCTGCGGCATCGTAAGGGTGAAAAGGTATCCATTGAGGAAGCAATCACCATCTGATATTTACCACTCAGGACCAGCTTGCTGAGCATTTCATCCATAGCCATATAATCATTCACAGGAAACTGCTATGCATCTAGTGTAAATGAAATATCTCACTTCTGCAGCTCAGCCCGAATCGGCTGACTTGAGCCGCCGTTGCCAAAGCCAAGATAGCTATGAACATAAAGAATTGAGATCGGTTCGGTCATTTTCTTTCCCGCTCCTGGCCACCTCCCTAAACTTCAATGTGATAGATCTCAGCTACTGCGTCTTCCCCGGTCATTGCCCTGAATGCCTCAATATAGGCTGCCAGCTGATCCTGATAGCGCTGCTCAAGATCCGATGGATCTGCGTTTGTCTTGTAGTCAAGTATATGCCATTTGCCATCCTTAAGGTAGACCACATCCATCACGCCGTGCCAGATCTGGCTCTGATCCTTGCTGTAGCAGAAGGGCAGCTCGCAGTATACCTTCTCGGCCGAAAGCAGCTCCTTCAGAATATCCTGAGGGGTAGCTGACTCCTGCTTGTAGCCGCCGTTTTGAATTGTCTTGATGACGAATTCCAGATGCGCTCTGTACGGGATGTCAGGTGCTCCGTAGTCCCGAAGTACTTCATTGAGAAGGCTTGCCGGGTCTGTAGCATTTTTAGATGACACCATCACCTCCATTATCCTGTGGACCATTGTACCCATGAGCGGTGGATAGTAGTCTCTGACTATGGCTGCATTTTCTGCTGCCTTAGCATCCGCTTTTGCATGGTCTTCTGCAGGGGCTTCAGGCTTTGATTCAGCGGCTTCTCCCGTGTTTGAAATCGCTTCATCCTCCGCTTCATTCTCAGCCTCACTGGCTGTCTTGATCTTTACAGTGCTTGGTCTAAGGATCTCATAGCTCTTTTCAAATATCTTCTCATTATTCAGAGGAGAATCGGCTTCGGCGGCCTCATAGAGTGCATCTGCATCCACAAGTTCAGCTTCAACCAGTTCTGGCGGCTTCCTGGATATCTGAGCAAATATGTCGTTACCAATATGGCTCTCCAGAGGCAGCCAAGGGTTTGAGTCACTGTTTATACCCTTCGCATTTCTTGCAATGCTCACTATCAGCGCATTCTCTGCCCTTGTGGCAGCCACGTAAAGCAGCCTGTCAGCCTCCGCTGCAAGTGCCTGAGACTCTTTTTTCATCTCGTCCGGATATTTGCTGCTGTTCATTAACGCTACATGACTCTGGGGATCCGAAATACTGAATACCCAGCTTTGCGGCATTTCTCCGCTGTAATCCACTCTCAGCTCTGGTATCGATGTGCTGCGTTTCGGATCTGCCAGGATAACGATCGGAGCCTCCAGACCTTTAACCTTGTGCAGATTTGCAATGTGGACCCTGTTGGTATCCTTAACCAGCTGAATACAGCGCTCCTGGTCCGAGCCCTCCGTAATAAGCCCATTTATAAAGGCTGCGCCATCCCTGACTGTAGAGACACTGCCCTCGATCTCTGCCTGACGCAGCAACTCCAGAGCGTAATAAACATACTCTGCATTCTCTGATCCAGCCTTGGCAAAGACCCTTTCCTGGTCCATCACAAGGCTGAAAAAGGCCGCAGGGCTCATGTTATAAGCCATAGACCTATACGAACTGAATCGGTCCTCGGGGATATGGCATCCGCTGATGCTATTCAGCCTGAAACGGCTCTTTCCGTCATTCGGGTCCGAGGCAGCTGACATTATGGCAGACACCAGCTTCAGCGCAGGACACCTGTCAAACAGCAGCTTTCCCTCGATCCTGAAAGGGATGCCCTCCGCAGTCAGAGCATTCATGTAGTATTGCATGTGTGTTTTAGCCGGAGTTATGATCATGAAATCCTTGTACTCTGGCCTCCTGGGCACAGCTTTTTCACCTCTGCCTTGAATTGTAATGTCAGGATCCTCCAATATGCTGCGTATGATCGTCGCGACAGTTTGAGGATCCTCGCTGTCCTTGAAGCTTCTTGTGCTTTGAATCGTATATCTGTATGCACCATTTAGCGACGCCTTGTAATCCGGCTTATTTCCGAGCGGAATAGCCTCAAATCGGCTCTGGTTTTCGGTGTCATCCGGCAGCAGACTTGTAAATACATCATTGAAAAAGCTGCATAAGAGTTCAGTAGACCTGAAATTGCGGCTCAGGATAAGGACCTCACCTACATTTCCCGTGAATAGTGCCTTTACCTTCTGGAAGGATGCCACATCTGCATTTCTGAATCTGTAGATGGACTGCTTGGGATCGCCCACAATGAACAGTGAGCCAGGCTTCGGCACACATTTAGTCCAGTCAGGCTCCGGCTTTTCAGCACAGAGATAAAAGAAGATCTCCGCCTGTACAGGATCGGTATCCTGAAATTCATCGATAAGATAATAGCTGTGACGGCCAAATATGTGCTTTATCAGCCTACCACCCGCACCGGCATCTTCCTTAAGCATATCCCGAAGATACAGAAGATAGTCGCTATAGCTAAGCTTACCTTCACCCCTGAGCTTCTCAGAAATGGGGCTGACACAGGATGACAGAAAATCCATTGCCGCAGCATAACGGATATCATTCAGCCTTTCTATCAGCAAAGGATCTTTCTCAGGAGGAATCTCAAACCATGACAATTTATCCTTTGAGATTCTCGGCTGAAATATCATATCCATGCCCGGAGCAAGATCCTTCGGATCAATATTTTTATCGATTCGAAGCCCCTTAAGCTTATTCAGAACACGTATCACATTCTCCAGTTCATCGGCCCAGCTACCCTTAAGATAACGGAGACTGTTAGGATCCTCGAGTTCCTCAGCCGCATCTCTGGCAGAAGCGCTGCCAAGCTGAAGGATCTCAGTATGTTCACTCAGATAAACCAGATTGTCCCTCAGCCTATCTATCTCATCCCTGTAGATATCATCTATGCTGCTGCATGGCGCTGCAGGTATGTTAAGCTGGGCATTCCGTGTATCCATAAGCCTCGGGAGCCCTTTGATGAAAATTTCATCAGCATTGTAGTAGTACGATCTGAAAAGCTCATACTTTTTCTTTAAAGTATCGTCATACTCACCGCACTGTATTTTGGATAGCTCTCTGCGGTACAGCTCAGCCTTTTCTTCGTCACTTACGACAGTTGAATTTGAAGGAATCTTCGCCTTGGCGGGATGCTCCGACAGCACCATATTGCAGAAGGAATCTATAGTCCCCATAAAGCAGAGGTCTATGTTTTTTAGAGCCTCTTTGGCCTTTTGACTGGAGGATTCACTCAGTTTCTTCTGGAAGCGGGCATAGAACTCCGATGCCGCCGCCTTGGTGAAGGTAATGGCGCAGATCTTGCTTATATCAAGGCCGCCCTCCACCATGGAGACCATCCTGTCCACAAGCACAGTAGTCTTGCCGGATCCGGCTCCTGCCTCCACAAAAAAGTTCCTGTCTATTACATTCCTGATCTTATCACGGGAGGTATTGTCCATATCCTGATTATTCATCATTTTCAGCCTCCTGTTCTTTTGCGTCCCATCCGCAGATATCTCCGAAGGTACAGTATTTACAGTTTGCATTCTGTTTTCCCGGGTTTCTCGGGAAATCGCCATTCTCCATAGCTTCCTTAAACTGCAGAAGCTTCAGATTCAGCTGATTATATATTGCATCGTTGATGGTGCAGTTAATGGACATCGACTTCCTTAGATACCTGTACTCAGCCCTGCTTATAGCAATTCCAGCCTGAGAGCAAAGCCATGCATAAAACACCACCTGAAGGCATGTATCGATGTCTTCAGGCACATGCTCCACCTTGCGCTTGGTCTTGAAATCCGCAATTATATACTGACCGTCTTTGGTCTGCTCCACCCTGTCGGGATAACCTTTGATCTTTATGCCGCTGGGATGTTCAAAAATATACTTATCCTCCGCAGACAGGACCTTGTTTTTCGGATCCTTTTCGAAAGTGTCCGCCATCATCTGCTGGAATTCTTTCTTCAGCTTAGCTGCCGCGCTGCTGTGGATGGGAGGACGGCTTTTTAGGAAGTCATCAAAGGCCTTATCCGACAGCTCAAGGAACTCGTCCTTGCTGATGTTTTTATTTGCAATCTGCTCCATCAGCTTGTGGACCAGGGAGCCCTGATCCTTAGCATTTATCACGGTAAAGGGATCATCCTCCTCAGGCTCTTCGATACCGCAGATGTAGTGCAGGTAAAAATGCCTTGGGCATTGGAAGAATACCTCCAGAGCCGTTGGAGACCACTCCTTATTAAGCTTTTCTTTGCTGTCAGGCATATCCTGACTTTCAGGAGCAGGCTCAACAGCCTTGCCTTGGGCTACTGCCTTTCCTACTCCGTCCGCTGCAGAAAGCTGACTGTCAAAGTAGCCATAGTGCTCCAGGGCATTATTGAACGCCTCCATATCCGAGCCAGGATTGATCTGTTCATAAATGTCAAACAGCACCGACGAGGGATTCTGATCTTTAATATCAGCCAGATCGAAGTCCGGGAAGGATAATCTTATCTCAGCGCCCAGAGCAGAGGCTTCTTCTATGAGGTTCTGAAGTGTCTGCTTTTTATTCTCTATGCGCTTTGCAGAGGTGGGTGCAGAAGCAGCTCCGAAGAGCTCCAGATCGCTGTCAAGAAGCAGGAAGTTTTCTGAGGGGCTTCCCGGGAAGTCCGCCGCGGAAAGGCCGCAGACAAATAGGTTTTCCCTTAAAGCTGCCATTGCAGCAGGAACAGAGCATACATGCAGCATGCCCTCTTTGCTTGTTTCCGAGCTTACAGTCTTATTAAGAATTTCAGGAATGATATCCTCTATCGGAGACCCCTGAGCAAAGCTCTCAAAGGATCTCAATGTCCTGCAAACGACGCTGAGGCCTGACTGGTCTATCTTCTCCGAAATTCCTGCTCTTATGTAGCTGTATTTTTCTATGAAGTCTGCATAACCAAGCTCCAGCTCATGGGAAAGAGCCTCTGCAATATCAAGCTGCGCAGCTTTTTTCTCATCCAAAGGCAGCGTTCTCATAGCTGCGATCCTGTTTTTATTATCTTCGGCCTTAAAGGACAGTCTGAGGGAGCCTGCAGTTTCCACCAAGTCCTTCAGTGAATCCCCCCAGAGCTCTGCATCGATCTGCTCCTCCAGTTTTTTTCTGTCGATGGAAGGGCTTGTCAGCAGTTTTCTCAGGGAATCTATTCCGTTATACCCCGATGTATTCCATTCATACAGCAGCTTAAGCAATGCTGCAGGATTGGAGTTGTTTATAGGAATACCGGAGCCGAAGGTCATGGGGATATCATAGCGCTTAGACAGATCATAGAGGATCTGTCCGTATTCGGTGGTGTTAGCACAGGCTACAATACATTTATCAAGGGGCAGACCCTTTCTAAATATGTGACTGATGATGCCTTCAGCTTCATTTATTGCTCCATATGCAGCGCTGAAGGAGCTGATTCCGACCGGGCTATGCTCCCTGCCCATCAGCCCGGCAAGATCCATCTGAGTGAAGCTTCCGCCTGAAACATGCTTTAGCAGAGCCTCATCCAGCGGCTGCAAGGGATATTCCCTAAGAGTACAGAAATCCGCCTCGAAGGCTCCTGCTTGTGCAATGGCCTTCCTCACAAGGGCTATGCCATCTATAAGTCCGCTGGTTCTGCAGCTTTGCATGTAGTTTTGATATACGGCAAGCAGAGCCTGATTCTTTTCAGGGAACTCTCCTCCGGAAAGGATGCTGGTAATCTCAGAGGCCTCATCAGCAGGGATGAGCCTTCTTGCTGTACCAAGCGCCATAGCCAGTGCCTCGGCATCCGCATATGAAGCTGAAGAAAAATACGGAATGTTGTTCAGATATGAAAAGATCAGCGATGGCTCCTCAGCCGATGTGAGGAAGCTCTCGCCGATACTTTTGCCGGATTTCATAAGCGCCATTTTGGCCAGCCCCACAGGACTTACTATCCTTAAGCCTAGGGTGCTGACACCAAATCTGGCCATGGTTCTTAACAGTTCACTTGCGCCTGCCCCCGGCGCCAGTATTATAGTCTCTTTCATATAGTCTCCAGTGCTTATCAAATTACATTATTTTATATGATTATATCATACCGTGATAACTAACACACATGACGGCATGGGCTTCAGTCATCTTTATTTCATATTGCAAACCCTATTTTTATACCTGTCTTCGAAGGCTCTGCTGCAGGCATTTCAATATCAGCTGCAGTCAGGAGGGATACGTCCGTTCTGCTGACGTTCTCCCAGCCCATTTCCAGGAGCCTCACGGCCTGCTGCATTCTGGCCTTCTCCAGCACGTTGCGGACAAAGCGCCCGTTGCCGAAATCAACGCTGCACCTTGCTTCATCGAATATCATTTCAAGCTTTTTCTCAGCGTCATCCGCAAGCTGAAGCTTGTCCTTCGAAGCCATAAGCCTTGCGATCCTGCCAAGCTCCTCGGTGCTATAATCATCAAAGGGCACATAAAATGATATGCGGGACCTGAGCCCCGGATTCTTGTCCAGGAAGCCCTTCATTTTGTCAGGATACCCCGCGAAGATCACCACCGTATCCTTCCTGTGGTTCTCCATCTCCTGGACGATGGTGTTGATGGCCTCATCTCCATAGGAGCCGCTCCTGTCATCCACAAGGGAATAGGCCTCGTCAATAAACAGAACGCCGCCCTGAGCCTCCTTGAACTTCTTCTGGATCGTCGGAGCAGTCCAGCCCACATATTTCCCCACCAGATCGCCTCTTCCCACCTCCACCATATGGCCTATCGAAAGGACCTCGTTCTCCCTCATTATCCTGGCAAAAAGCCTGGCCACCGTGGTTTTGGCAGTCCCAGGATTCCCCGTAAACACCATGTGCATGGACAGCCTTTCGGATCTCATGCCCTTATCCGCAAAAAGCTTCTGAGCCTTGGCATAGGCAAGCGCCTGATTTATAACCTTCTTTGCCTCAGTAAGGCCTATCATCTGTTCGAGCTCCTCGTAGGCAGACCCCTTCGGCTCAGCCATTTCGATCTTCTTTTTGACGCTGACTATTTCCCTGTACTGCGGATAAATGCTCTTCCTCAGCTTTTCGTCAAACCATTCGTCAAACATTTGGCTAAGCTCATGGGCATAATAGCCCTCATCGGCTTTGATGCGTTTATAGAGCTTTTTGTCCGCTTCCACGCTGTTCTTTTTGGCAAGGGTTTTCAGAAAGGCTTTTGCCTTGTCTCCGGAGGCGAGATTATCCTTAAGCTCGACAAAGCACATAGAGCCAAGGTTTTCAAGGAACAGCTCTCTTACCCTGGTGCACTCCCTGGAGAAGCAGAAGACCGTAAGCACCTTGTGGCGGAATTCCTCTGCAACACTGCAGATAAATTCAATAAGCTCTCTTCCGCCATCAGCCAGATCATCCTCCTCGATATCACCTTTAAAGTGCACTACCACAGCGCCGCCCACATTGCTGCGGTACAAAGCCTTGTATGGCTTCATGCTGATGTCGCTGGACACGGTCAGATTCAAATAGGAATAACGTCTGTTTTCTATGCGCTGCCTGGAATACAGTGAGCTGATGACTGTTGTATAGAGCAGCTCGCGTGTGTATTTATCGTCGGTCTCTACCATATAGTGGACCGGATGGCCTGTTACTGGCACACTCACCGGATCGCAGCCGAAAATGCGGTCCATCTCGGCTGACAGATCGTCGCTGAAGGGAAAGCTCCCGATTCTTTTTCTTAATGCTTTTTCAGATTCTTCAGGGACCAGGTCCTCCGTATAATATAGCCCGGCATATCTGTGCACCAGATCCTCTATCCCTAACTGCCTGTAAACATCATCATCGTCTTCTATATATTGGCTATGGCCTGCCTTCCTCAGGAGATCCTAAAGCTCAGTTAGCATTATCTCTCTGGTTTCCAGATCCTCCAACTGCCCGCCTGCGGCAGACTCGATCAGAAGGATAAGGCCGTTGGTGATCTCGCTGACGCTGTCCTTCTTTTTCAGTATCATACCGGCATCGACGTAGTCCTCGCCTGCATCGGACAGAAAAACTAAACCCTTTTCAGCTATGCTTTTGCTGTAGGAACCGATCTTCTGTCCAAGCTCTCTTTTGTTGCGGCGAAGGACTGTTTCCTTCTCCTCATCGAACCATTTACTGCCGCTGATTTTTGCCTGAATTCTGTAAAAAATCATATATGCTCCCCTCTTAACCACTACAGGAATAATATTGCAGGATCCATTTATTGACTACAGTATAGAGAAGTCGGTGCACCATTTTTGTCACATGATGCACCGGCTCCTCTGAGCCTTGAGGCTATGCCTCCAGCCAGGTACCCATGCCCCGAAGGCTGAAGATACCGAGCTGGGAATCCTCCAGATTATGGATTATTCGGCCGATGGCCTTTCTTTCGATATCTATCTCATAAGGATAGTCTCTGAGATGCATGGCGATCTCATTGTGTGAAAGATGCTTTTCAGAGCTGCTGTGCTCCTGCAGTATCAGATAGATAAACAGAGGAGCCAGACTTTTTCTGCTGTTAGCTTTTTTCGGCCTGTAATACTCATCAATTTCTTCTTCAGTCATGTTTTCAAAATCGATCTCAAATCTGTTCATTCCCTTCCTCCTATCCTGTTTTTTGCATAACGAACCAATCGCGCTGCAAAGCAGCGTGAGTAATAACTATTTATGAAATTGTCAAGGATCAAAAACGCCCATCGAAGACGATGAGCATTTAAAGCAATAAAAAAGACACATCCCATCGATCTGGCATTGGCACCTTACCCTTCCAGGGCAGGTTGCCGTGCGGTCACAGGGCCAGTCCCTAACGCACTCTACATGGAATCAGGATATTTAATTTTGATTGTGGGTGCAGTATAACAGATGGTCTGAATATTTTCAACTAAAAACGGGATCATGTTTTTTAACCGTCAGCTGCAAGGCTATTATACTGATCCCGATGAGACAGATGTGGTACATCAAAGCACCACATCTGCTCCACAAACGACTAAGGGCCTTTTTATGTGATTCATATTCCGGACGGCCTCAACCCTGCGCCAGAAATCGTTGACTGCAAGGAAGCACTGAAATTCAAAGCTTATCCTTTCGTTTTCGGTAAGGGGGACCGGAAGAACGCTGTCCTCAGATTTTTCCGTGACAAATGTCCCGTCGCCTTTTATTGTTATACAGCAATTTTGCTTGCCGGGGAGCGGTAACGATTCAAAGTCCTTTATATATCTATTCAGCAGCGCTCTGAAGGTCCTGGTGCATCCTGTACCTTCGGTCATCCTCGAGAATGTCTCTTCCTGGTAATATCTGTCGGCCTGCTTGTACTGCCTGAGCCGCTGCGAATACAGGGCATCCGGATCGAATCCGAACCAGGAAAGAAGGTCCTCCTCTTCATTTACGTGGATCGCTTCGTAGAAGCCGGAAACCGGCCGTCCGGCTCCATCCCGGACTGAATAATCAAAACCACCGGAAGAAGGAGAGCCTCTGGCGCAGACATACAGGACTTCACCATTAACGCAGATCTCAGCCGATATCGAGGTGCCAGACCTGATGCGGATCCTGCTGATAAAGTCCTTTACCACCACACTTTTAAGGATAACAGCAATGGCCTTCATAACCGTATCCGCCTCCGGCATGGTCAACTGAATTACCTGCGAATCAAAAGTCGCTTTGAGATAACCGATGTCTGCAAAATCGCAGATTGTAATGCTTCGGATAATCATAATTCATTAGCTCTGATAAGCCGCTTTTTCCACTAAGCATTCGGAGAGCATCTTCGCGAAATGCCCTTCGCTGACGATTATGGTGCTGTTTTTGAGAGCCGCAGCAAGCTTTTTAGCCCTCGCTGCCCTGGGTGCCTTAAACTCTGCCATCATATTCCACACAAATTCCTCTCGTTTATTTACTGATGGCAGAATTATACGAGATAGGATGTACTGGTTCCGGTACATAACAAAAGCCTGCCGAAAACAGCAGGCCTGCGAGTATGTTTTAGCATATGCCCGGAGAATTGACCCAAATCGTCAGTGATCCTGGGATCTAACGTAGTGGTGCATTGCCCTACCCGAAAATTTCTTCTATTATTCTTCGATATTCCTGAATAGCCGGACAATCTTCGCCAAACTCATCCGCAAGTATCTCAAGGATGTTTCCATAATACCAGCCATGTTTGGCAGGATCATGCTGATTGAAACGATCCCAAAGATTTTTTCCGATCTCTTTGTAATCCGATCTCATCTCCCTGAGGTTTGACAGCTTATCGCCAAGACAGATCAGCTTCGCATCCCGGCTTGCATGCTTAAGATGCTCTATAGTCTCGCTCTTTCTCAGTTCCCATGTGCTCTCCGCGGGGAGATCATCCCTTTTATCTTCGCTTTCATCTGCCACCAGATCGGCTACCCGCTGTCCGAATAGCCTTTGCAGATCCTCCTTTGTGGTTGCCGTATCCTCGACCGTGTCATGGAGAACGGCCGCTGCAAGGACCTCTTCATCCAGCGTCATGGATCCGGCGATGGCAGCGACCTCCATTGGATGCAGGATATAAGGCTTATCCTTGCCCTTACGCTTCTGACCCATATGCGCCTGCACAGCATAACTTACAGCTTTTTCAAACAACATGATTTCCGCTCCTCATCGTAGACAGCATAAGCAAATGATGGTTATTCGTACTTCTTTATTCCTTTTTCAAGTGTTTCCTTCATACGGTTTCTCAACGATTCGGGTGCTGTGATCTCTACAAAGTTGATGTACTGCATCGCCCAGTGCTCCATGGCGTTGGGACTTGCCTTTAGTATGCATTTGACCTTCAATTCGTCATCGGTCTTTACGAACTTGACATCGCTTCCGAACCAGTCAATTATCTGGTCGATAATGCCTGCCTCCGCAATGAATTCTATCCATTCAGGCTTATCTGTATACATGTAAGGCATCGTGGATGAGAGATCCTTGTAGTTTATACCCTTTTCATAGCCGGGGACACTTCTGAGCGGCGTTGCAGGCTTTTCCGTAAGAGTCATATTCGTGATGCGGTCCAGCCTGTGGAATACCATGTTTCCCCAGTATTCGCTGTAGGCCATCAGATAGTAGCGCTGATTATGCAATATCATCAGATAGGGGCTCACAAACTGCTGCGAGGATTTGTGCAGCCTCTTGTCGATGCCGTACTTGTTGTAATCGTAGTGGATCTGCCTGCCCTTTTCTATGGCAGTATCTATCATCTCGATGTTGTAGAAAAGCGCCTGATTGTCGGTCTTGCTCCAGTCGTTTACCGAGTGTATGTGCCTGACGCTTGCCTTGAAGTACCTGTTTGACAAGCCGCAGACCCGGTCGATAAGATCCTTGGAGTGCTTCGCGGTTATGTGCTTGCTGCTTAGGATGCCGTCGATTATCATATGGAGCTCCGAATCCTCAAAATCCCTGTATTCCAGGTAGCTTCCGGCTCTTTTGGACTCGATCTCCACGCCAGCCTCCTTCAGGAGGGAAAGGTTGCGGCTTATGGCCTTTCGCTCTATTACGATGCCGTACTGAGTTTCCAGCTTGTTTGCGATGTCCTCCTGGGTGAGAGGATGATTATAATCGCTGTATTCCTTCAGGATCTGCCATATCCTTATAAGTGCCAATTTCTTGGATTCTAAACCTTCCATAGTTATCTGTTCCTTAATGATCAGATGCAAGTGCTAAAAGCACGACCTACATTCGTATTGTACCATAAAAGTCCCAGCCATATTTGGTACATTTTTATTGCCAGAGTATCCTTTTGGTGGCTCTTATTAGAAATACCGATCAGCCTTCTTCGTTATTTATTATTTACATATTTGAAGCACTTCATGTGAATGCAGAAATGTTTCTATAAGGAATTTGATTGTTTCTGAGCAGATATCGTCATAAAAAGTATAATGAGCATATCTTACTAATACTCGAAATCATCATATAGTTCGAGATCGGAATCATCATAAAACCTGTCATCCAAATCGTTGTACAGGATGGGCATTATTACATCCTCAGGTGCCAGATTGTTGTTTTCCGCAATCAGTTTTTCCGTTGTCTTTTCCTTTTTTGGAGACATCATTACCTTCTCGTAGTAGATGCAATCCGTCTTTCCAGTTGAATCCGGCACATACATCAGCTTACGCATTCTTCCTTTTTCACAAAACCCTACAGATTCCAAAGATGTCTGAAGAATAGTATTACTGCAAGGAGCAAAACATCTGATGAGTTCTGGCCTAATGGTTCGTTTGTTGAGTTTATATGCCATATTTCTGTTTTCTTCGTAAAGAGACAACTTGTTGTTCTGTAAAAACTTGAAAAAGATACCAATTCCTTGACCCAGAATATCCGCTGTTATGTCAACTGAAGGAATGATAATTACTTCCATTTCTTTAGTTTTTTCTGAGTATCTAACATGAAGTGCACAAACAGCCTGACAGTTTCTGGATATATTGAAAAAGAAACTACGAGGGTAGCAGCTGAAAACTCCAGTATAGAAACTCCCAATAATACTCAGCTCATGATTCTTTCCTCTATGTTTATAACCAAGCGTCATCATATTATGCTCACAATCGTCATAGGGAGGCTTAATAAATTGAACAATATCTGTTTCTTCTATCAGATATTCGGAGTTATTCAAACTCCCTGGTTCTATCCTGCCATAGCTTTTTTCATATTTCTCCTCTTCCTTCAGCCTAAGCTCCAGATACCGCCACTCCTCTTCAGAAAAATCATTTCTTTTATAGTATTGGAATGTATATTTCAGTGGCGAGATTGCATTCCAAAGCGCTATCCCTGCCCATTTATCGTTTAAAGAAAATAATTCTTTAAATATCTTAAGATCCCTTTGATATCTTTTGAATAGAGCATCATACATTCGCTCCTGAAAATCCTCTATCCTATCGTCATCCATATCTGACAGATCAAGCCTGTTTCCAAAAGATAACAGACTCATGTAGTCGCCATTTGTTGCTGTATCTACTGGATACAACAACAGCTCCAGCTCGCCTTCTTCATCTGGAAAAATATTGAAATATTCCAGAGCTTTTCTCAGTGCTGTTTCTCTACGCATGTCAGTCTCCTTCCTCTGCCTTAAGGCAACTATATGATAGAAAAAGATATGTACTAAAAAGAGTGCACTTACTATATTGAATCAGGATAGACTAACTTACTTTTTTAAATATTCAGGTCTGAAGTATTATTCTATTTCAAAAAAATAAAGTCCCGAAACCCTTTATTTTTAAGGATTTCAGGACTTCAAAAACAAGAAACATCCGATACCATTCTGGTATCGGATGTAATCCATCTTGGTGGGGGGAGATGGATTCGAACCATCGAAAGCTCAGCTAGCGGATTTACAGTCCGTCCCCTTTGGCCACTCGGGAATCCCCCCATGTATGGAGCTGGCGATCGGAGTCGAACCAACAACCTGCTGATTACAAATCAGCTGCTCTGCCATTGAGCCACGCCAGCGAAGAGATTAAAAAATACGTCTAAGAAGAAGATGGCGACCCGGATCGGGATCGAACCGACGACCTCCAGCGTGACAGGCTGGCATTCTAACCATCTGAACTACCGGGCCGCAAATGTGGTGGGAGTTATAGGGCTCGAACCTATGACCCCCTGCTTGTAAGGCAGATGCTCTCCCAGCTGAGCTAAACTCCCACACTTCCGAAGTGTTCCTCCGACGTACTCAAGAATAATACAGTACAACGCCCTGTTTGTCAAGCATCGATTCCGTAATTTTTAAAAAATAAACGGATCTCTTCCGCTCTTTCGGGCTCGTAGCTGATCTCCATACTGACGCTTTCAGCGTAGCTGATATTCTCGATCGCGTACCCTAAAATTATAGCATTGTATTGAATTCTGTCAAGTAAATTATATGGCAGTTTGATTTCTTTTTTGATTATTTCCCTGTATTCCTTAATGCCTGCTGCCTCGATGGCCAGTTTGCAGGAGGAGCTGTAAGCCCGCACCAGTCCGCCGGTCCCGAGCTTTATGCCGCCGAAATACCGGGTCACCACCACTATCAGATTTGTGAGTTCCTCCTTGACCAGTATCTGAAGCATGGGGGCTCCGCTGGTGCCGGAGGGCTCGCCGTCGTCGGAGGCCCACTGCAGCTGCTGCTTGTCTCCTATCACCATGGCGGGGACATTGTGGGTGGCATCCTTGTACTGAGCTCTGACAGCAGCAAGCACAGCCTCCGCCTCCTCCCGAGTCGATACGGGATAGGCGTGGGCTATGAAGCGGCTCTTTTCTATGATCTGCTCGGCGTGAGCTTCTTTTGCGATGCTCTTGTAAAGTACTGCCATGAATATGAGTCAGGCGTCTGATCAACGCCCCTGCAGAGCTGTAACTCAGCTGCTACTGGATAATGAACTCCCTGTACCTGTTTCTGTCGGCTTCGCCAAGCTCTACACGCAGGAAGGTGCCCTCGTCCCTGTAATCCGTGAATTCGGGGTTGGACTTTTCCATGATGGCGCTGACCACGGCGCCCCTGCTGTAGGGGATCAGCAGCTCGGTCATCTGAAGGTCGGAGAATATGCGGGACTTTATGGCCTCCAGCAGCTTATCCATGCCCTCGCCTGTCTTGCAGGACAGGATCAGGGCATCCTTCCCGTAGCCTATGGGATCGAATTCGGGGACCTTGTCGATCTTGTTGAAGACCAGCAGCTGATCCTTGCCATCCGCCCCCAGTTCTCCGAGCACTCTCTGGGTGACCTCTATCTGAAAATCATGCTGTTCGAAGCTGGCGTCAACCACGTGGATCAGAAGATCCGCATAGCTTACCTCCTCCAGGGTGGCCTTAAAGGCCTGCACCAGGGCGTGGGGCAGCTTGCTTACAAAGCCAACGGTATCGATCAGGATGAACTGGTGCTTGTCATCCAAACTGATGAGCCTCTGGGAGGTGTCCAGAGTAGCAAATAGCATGTCCTTTTCGAAGACCTGCTTGTCCTCCCTCTCCTCAGCCGCCAGCAGGCGGTTCATGATGGAGGATTTGCCTGCGTTGGTGTAGCCCACAAGAGCCACCACAGGAATCTCGGACTTTTCTCTTTTTGCCCTCTGGGTGCTGCGCACAGCCTTCACATCGGCAAGCTCTGCCCGGATATCGTCCAAACGCTTTTGTATGTGACGCCTGTCGGTCTCCAGCTTCTTTTCGCCGGGGCCTCTGGTGCCTATGCCGCCGCCCAGCCTGGAAAGAGAGCGTCCGAAGCCCAGAAGTCTTGGCATGCGGTACTGAAGCTGGGCCATTTCCACCTGAAGCTTGCCCTCCATGGTCTGAGCCCGGTCGGCGAAGATGTCCAGTATCAGTATTGTGCGGTCTATTATTCGGGTCCCGATGACGTCCTCGATGTTTCGAAGCTGCATGCCGGTGAGCTCATCGTTGAAGATGACCAGGTCCGCCTCCATTTCCGTGACAAAATCGGCCAGCTCTCTGAGCTTGCCGCTTCCGATAAAGCTGGCAGAGTTGACCTTGTCTGCATTCTGGATCATCATGCCCAGGACCTCGGCGCCTGCGGCCTCGGCCAGACCCTTAAGCTCCTCCATGGAGTAGCTGATGTCCTCGCCGAGGCTCAGACCTACAAGTATAGCCCTGTAGCTTTCCCGCTCTATTACATTTCCGTTTTCGTCGATCCTTATCATTTACAGTATGTACCTGTCTATATCGTCAGCCTTGACCTTGGCGTCGAACTTGCTGTGGACGTAGGCTGCGTCGATGGTGACAACGCTGAGCTCCGGGTCCGGCAGGTTGTAGGAAATATCCTCCAGCAGCTTCTCCATTATGGTGTGAAGCCTTCTGGCACCTATGTTTTCGGTCTGATCGTTCACGAGGGCTGCCATGTCTGCGATGGTATCTATGGCATCGTCAGTAAACTTCAGCTCTATGCCTTCGGTCTCCAGCAGGGCCTTGTGCTGCTTGAGCAGAGCGTTGTCCGGCTCCACCAGGATGCGCTTGAAGTCCTCTTTTGTGAGGCTCTCCAGCTCCACTCTGATGGGGAAACGGCCCTGAAGCTCGGGGATGAGATCCGTGGGCTTGGACACGTGGAAGGCGCCTGCGCCTATGAATAGCACATGGTCAGTCTTTACGGGGCCGTATTTGGTGTTCACCACGCTGCCCTCGACTATGGGCAGGATGTCCCTCTGAACGCCCTCTCTGGACACATCCGCTCCGGCCTTGTAGCCGCTGCCGCTGGCGATCTTGTCGATCTCATCGATGAAGATGATGCCGTTCTGCTCGCAGTTTTCAACGGCCTCGGAGGTGACCTGATCCATGTCGATCATGTTTGCCGCCTCCTGCTCGATGAGGATCTTGCGGGCATCCTTCACCTTCATGTTCTTTCTCTTGTACTTTTTCTTGCCGCCCATGATATCGAAAATGTTTCCGATGCTTATGGAGCCGCCGCCGTTCACGTCAATGGTCTGGTCCTTGGGAGCCTCCTCCACGGAGATCTCGATGTACTGCTCCTCCAGAAGGCCGGCCTTAAGCTGCTGGCGCACCTGTTCGCGGGCCAGCTCAACCTCGCTCTCGTTTCCGATCTTTCTGTCCTCCACCTTTTCTGTGGTCTGGTTATATGTGGCCTTTGCGCCGCCCATAAGAAGTTGATAGGGGTTCATGGGCTGGGCATTGCTCTGGGGCGCAGCCTGTTTCTTGCCAGGGATGATGGCTTCGATTATCTTTTCCTCTGCCAGCTCCTTTGCAGCCTCGTACTTTTCGTCGATATGCTTCTGCTTTGTCACGCGAAGGGACGCTTCCATCAGGTCTCTCACCATGGATTCCACATCGCGGCCCACATAGCCCACCTCGGTATACTTTGTGGCCTCCACCTTTACGAAAGGCGCATCCATCAGCCTGGCAAGACGTCTTGCGATCTCAGTCTTACCCACACCGGTGGGACCCATCATCAGGATGTTCTTGGGTGTTATCTCTTCCCTCATCTCGTCGGAGAGCTTGTTTCTTCTGTAGCGGTTTCTGAGAGCCACCGCCACGCTTTTCTTGGCCTCGTCCTGGCCGATGATGTATTTGT
>JAEEGF012404819.1_pt1 | contig 24199 bp, 20 predicted proteins | sample 9134171 | NCBI WGS metagenome assembly JAEEGF01 (sample SAMN16246542, study PRJNA631951) | gut metagenome | biome: gut microbiome; feature: rumen; material: AP-attached | host: Bos | place: Iran: Karaj | collected 2018-10
TCCGCTCATAAGCTTCTCCTCTGCTTACGTCACTAAAAAGCTTGTTTTATTGCTGATGAAATTTCTTCAAGTCGTGGGGAAATTTCATATTCTGCCAGGTCTCCTACAGATACAGTATCCTTATTCTGGAATGCATCTTCAAAATCTTTAAGAACCGGTGCAAATTCCTCAAAGAAAGTTTCAATTGCTTTGTCTCCAATCTTAACTGCCTGATAAACATCAGGAAAAAGGGCAGAAAGCGCTGCTGTATGACAAAACAAATCAATAACTTCCGCAAAATCTGCTATAGTCTTATTTGCTGCTGCCTCCTTACCGCTTTGTAACAGGACTGGAATTTCTTTAAGCTGACTGACATAATTTTCAAAGGCCTGTCCGCATTCCCTGAAGGTTGCCTGAATTTCAGCCTTTGTGACAATAGAGAGTTCAATTAATGTATTGTCTTCAATAGGCTTCTGAATTGCAGATTCAAAATCATCTGCAGAAATTTCCTGACCATTTAATTTTATACTGATGGTTGTAGCATCATTTTTAGCTGCCTCACTTTCCCAGGCCTTTAAAACCTGTCCAACAGTTTTTTCACCTTCCAGAGTAATATCAATTTTCTGTCCATTTACACGTAATTCCATAGATGTATCCTTAAATAGCAGCCACTATTTATATTTTGAATGATGATTTGTAAAAGTCAAGTTAAATAACAAAGACTTAATCACCATATTATTATCGGCATAAAAGAGGATTTTAAATAAAGAAAATGGGGAAAAATCAACAGATTATTAATTCTTTCTATTATTAAAAGTATTATTGATTGAAGACTGCTGACTTTCAAGTGAATTTAACGTTCCTTCCATTGTGGCATACTTCTGTTTAAGTTCAGCTTCTTTTTTATTAAGCTGATCTTCCAGAGTTGCAATTTTTTTATTGGAAGTGTCAATTCTTGTTTTGAGGCTTGCATTTTTTGTAGCAATTATACCGCCTGTAGAAGTCCATGCACCAAGACGCTGATCCAGCAGGAAACCTATACCGTTATCAATTACCAGATCACCATCTGTATCGTAACCAAAAAGATTTTTAATCAAATCGAGGTTATTGTCCAATACTGCATCCAGCTTTTTTTCATCGATTTCCAGGTAACCTCTTAACTGTGCTGCGTTATATCCTGTACTACCGGATGAAGCATTCGTTGAAATACCAATCTGGGAAAGCATGGTTATACTTGCATCATCTGTAAAAGCATATGGCGAAGATATTATTCTCTGAAAAGTTGTACGCTCGTTTGTAAGGCTGAATTCACTCATAAACATACCGAGCTGGCTTTCAGCTTTAGTAACTTCATCATCACTTAAATAGTCCAGTTCGGAAATAACTTCAGGCTTATTTGAAGTAAGAATATTAATTTCTGCAAGTACCTGATTATATTGTCCTACAAAAGTAATAAGGGCATCTTTTGCACTTTCTTTATCAGGCTTGATTGTGATTGTTGCAGTTTTTTCAGTTGCTTCATGAAGGTGAAGGGTTACATTAGGAACTACATCATCAATGTCATTTGTACTTCGGGTAATAGTAATACCTTCATACTTGATAACAGCATCTTCAGCTGTAGAGATTGCATGTTTTGGTTCAAATCCCAGGGCTGTACTTGCATCGTAGGCTTCTGGACGGCTTAAAGTTATTTCTTTACCTGTATTTGAATTTCTGATAATTAAAGCCTGGGCATTAGGGTAGTCAGACATTTTGATTTTAACAGTCTTATTTCCGTTACCGTCATCTTCAATTGATGAATCTTCTACCTGAGTTTCAATTCCAAAATCATTTCTTATAAAAACAATATCATCATCAGAAATAGGAATAAGATCCTTTGCATTTGAAGTTTCTGGAACTTTTGCCGTGGTCTGGCTCTCATCATTTGGCACAATGATTCCGTGAAAGTTGATAGATCCAGGATCTGGAAGTTCCGGACCATGTGCTTTTTCATTAATTTCTTTTGTTATATCTTCAGTTTCTTTTGTTGTCAGAGTAAATTCCAGAACAGCATTGGGATTGTTTTTAATTTCATCCGGAATGGCAAGTTCAAAACCTCCCCGGGGTGCTACTGTTATGTTTTCTTCACTGCTTCTCACATTTGCATTTGTGATTGCAGGCATTCCTTCCTGCTTGTTTGTTTCTGTAATTGTTTTAGGCTTTTTTAAGGCGCTTGTACTGATATCCAGTTTTGTTGTCTGAACATCAGCGTCACCTACCATTTCAATTGATTTTGCAAATGACAGGGCATCATTTTTCAAAATAAGCCTGTGCTCAGTCCCTGGAATAAGACTTTCAATGAGAAGGGCTGATTTTGTAGGTGAAATGCCGATAGTTGTGGCTTTTAGAGTTTCACCGCCTCTTTTGTTAAGACCTGTAATAAATTCAGAAAGTTTACCACCTTTCCAGTTGTAGTCGATTGTTTTATCTCCTACCTGAAATGTGTATCTTCCCTGAGGAACGGTCATATTTTTATCTATATTTCCGCTTAAGAATCTGTCTGCTGTGGCGGGATGAACAACATCAACTTTAAATGATCCGAAATCTGCATTTCTCGATGCATCTACAGTTATTGCGTCCGGGTCTGAAGATTCTCCCAGTCTGTTAGAAAAAGGATTTTCAAATGAATAAAGATTCTTTACGCTGGTGCGCAGGGTAGACATCCGTTGATTGACATCGCGCCAGGCGGCCTGTTGATTTTGATAAGTTTCAAGAGTAGCTTGTTCTCTCTCCAATGGTATTCTTTCAGTAGCCATCAAGGCTTCAACGAGATCATTGGTCTTATATTTATCAGTTACGCCTGGTATTGCGAGTCCACTAGACACTTTACTCTTCCTTTTAACTTAAAGGTAACCTGGATCGAAATCCAGGCTCCATAAGTTAAATGATTATACCGTTAAATAGTTTCATCGAAAAGTAGACCCTGCTGCATTTTCAAATGTTCCTGAAGCTTCTGGATCTCTTCTGTAGGAATTTCGCGTATAACTTCACCACTGTTAGGGTTGATGACTTTTACTACGACCTTACCTGAATCACTATTTACGTTGAACTTTAAAGTGTGTCCCATTACTTCTTCGGATACACGCTGAATTTCTTCTATGCTTGCACCCGAGCCTTTATGAGACTTTGAAAGATTTTCAGAAACTTCAGCAGCTCCATTAGGTAAAGCTCCTTCATTAGGAAACTTAAAAACCTTTCTTCCGCTTGAAATATCTGAAATCGAGTTTAATGCATGGCCATCCATTGCCATAATCTGCCCAATCGTACTGTTGATTGTATTCATAGGCCTCCTCCTGATTTTTTGAAAGTGAGGCAGGGGGCGCACCCGACCTCATTTTCATAAGCTTTAGTCAAAAAAGATGACATCCAGATATCTCTCAAGTCTAAAGCTGTTACTTTTTATTTTTTATTGAAGCAATGCCAGTACGTTCTGTGACTGACTGTTAGCCTGTGCAAGCATTGCTGTTCCTGCCTGAGTAAGAATTGAATTCTTTGTGTAATCAACCATAGCTTCTGCCATGTCTGTATCACGAATTCTTGATTCTGCACTCTGCAGATTTTCTGCTGCTATTCCAATGCCGTCAGATGCCATTTCAAAGCGGTTCTGGTATGCACCAAGATCTGCTCTCTGCTTGTTAACGATTTTAAGTGCGTTATCAAGTGTTCCAATAGCAATGTTGGCGGTATCAGGTGTAGAAATTGTAAGCTGAGCGTTGTCACTTATATTTCTTAATCCCAATGCCTGTGCTGTCATTGTACCAATGTAAGCATTTACATTCTGGTCCATGTTTGCACCAACCTGGAACTGCATTGCATCTGCTGTGGTAGAATCTGAAGAGAATCTTCCTGTAAGAAGTGTCATGCCGTTAAACTGAGCCTGACTTGCAATGCGGTCAACTTCTGCAACGAGCTGGCTTACTTCAACCTGGATCTGCATACGGTCTTCATCGCTGTAGATTCCGTTTGCTGACTGAACCGAAAGTTCACGGATACGCTGCAGAATATCTGTTGTTTCCTGAAGATATCCTTCTGTTGACTGAATGAAAGAAATTCCATTCTGTACATTTCTGTTTGCCTGATTCAAACCTCTGATCTGAGAACGCATCTTTTCAGATACGGCAAGACCTGAAGCATCATCGCCAGCACGGTTGATTTTTTCACCTGAGCTAAGCTTTTCAATGTTGCCCATTAATTCGGAATTAGAAATTCCAAGTTCACGGTTTGCGAACATTGAGCTCATGTTATGATTAATAATCATATATTTGCCCTCCATGTATCTTTGTACATAAATCATCATGATTTATGCCTGTTTATGCGGGCAACCGCTGGTTTTTGCGCCCCCAGCAGTTGTTTTAGACCCATACAGCAGGAACCGTTACTATTAATTCAATGCCTTGTCAAAGAATTTTAAATAGTAACCGCCCATACCGTTATAAACGGATTCATAAAGGACAGTTTTCAAAGATCTATGCCCACTCTAAAATATGGGCAGAGGCTGTCTGTTAAAACGGATTTCTTGAAAACGCAGGATGTATTAAAAAAGAAGAGTCCGCACAGTCAGCAGGGTAGTGTTAAAAAAAGTAAACACTAACCCTGCTTAAATAATACTACACTACTGGAGCAAAGACAAGACTGTCTGAGACTGAGAGTTAGCCTGAGCCAGCATTGCTGTTCCTGCCTGTGTAAGTACCTGATTCTTAGTAAAGTCTACCATCTGAGCAGCCATATCTGTATCGCGGATTCTTGATTCAGATGCCTGTGTATTTTCAGCAGCTACATCAAGTCCCTTTACAGCATATTCGAGACGATTCTGGTATGCACCAAGATCAGCTCTCTGCTTGTTGATGCGTTTGATAGCTTCATCAAGAGTACCAATTGCGCGGTTGGCATCATCCGGAGCCGCAAGAGTCATAATCTCTTCTGAACCAACATTGCGGATTCCAAGAGCAGCTGATGACATTGTACCAATATAAACCTGCATACGCTGGTCCATATTTGCACCAATGTGGAGCCACATAGATCCTGTTGGTACGTTTTCACCTGTTGGCTGAGCAAAGCGACCTGTAAGCATGTTCATACCGTTGAACTGTGCCTGAGATGCAATGCGGTCAACTTCCTGAACGAGCTGAGAAACTTCAACCTGAATCTGCATGCGGTCTTCATCGCTGTAGATACCGTTTGAGCTCTGTACTGCAAGTTCGCGGATGCGCTGAATGATGTCAGTTGTTTCCTGCAGATAACCTTCTGTTGTCTGGATGAAGCTGATACCGTTTGCTGCATTCTTAGAAGCCTGATTCAAACCGCGAATCTGCGAACGCATTTTTTCAGATACTGCGAGTCCTGAAGCGTCGTCGCCTGCGCGGTTGATTTTTTCGCCAGATGAAAGTTTTTCCATATCCTTCTGTAAGCTGATACCTGTAACGCCCAGAGTACGATTGGAATAAATAGCGGACATGTTGTGGTTGATTACCATAGTTTGTTCCTCCGTGGAAATGTATATCAGGCAAAATCCTTTCTGCCTGGGTGTAAAAGATTACATCTGTTTAACAAGGCTACATCTGCAATCTTTTACGGTGTAATATTGAGAGCCTCTTCTTCTACGAAGCTTAAGGTTTACAACACTACATTTTCACTATCGGCACTACTATAAAATTTCTTTAACATTTTTTTTAAAAAATTTAAATTTTTTTTATTCAGAGGAACTATTTTCTGCCTAATGTTCAATAATGGACAAACTACTTTTTTTTTGTATAGTGGAATTACTCTGCAGTTTATTTATGCATGAGTAATTTCACAAATTAAAATATAAGTGAGGTTAAGAATGAAAAAAATAATTGCACTTTCTATGCTGATTTCTTTATGTATTCTCTCAGCTTTTGCCCAAAAAAGTACAAAATTGGGACTAAATGTTGTAGATTTAACTGATTCTGAAAAAATATCAAAAGGTTTGTATTATGAAACTCCAGGGGAGCCAGAAATAATCTATGGTCTTTATGTTTATTCAGTAGAAAAAGGATCAAAAGCGGATTTAGCCGGAATTAAACCGGGAGATTTAATATTCAGTGTAAAGCACACTCAGTATGTTGAGTATGATTCCATTAAAAAGTGTGATATTTATAGAAGGGAAGAATGGGATATAAATAGAAGTGCAGACCTGATAAACGTTTTAAACATCATTAACGGGAATAGTGAGCGTTCTTCCTGGGAATTTTGTATCAAACATTATGGAGAGAATGATAGAACAATCTTAATCTATTTCTAACTTTCTGCACTTAATATCTCTCTAAAAACATAGTGTAAAAATGGCTTGAAGAAAAATATTTCATCAAGCCATTTTTTTTTTATCGTAAAACCTGATCGATTATCTTAAGCAGGGAGCGGGTTGCTTTTCCTCTGTGGGAAATTGCATTTTTCTCGTCTGCAGTAAGCTGGGCAGCTGTTTTATCATACTGAGGAAGATAGAAAATAGGGTCATAACCAAATCCTCCATTTCCCCGGGCCATTGAAATATCTTCAATAAGGGCTCCTTCCATTGTGTCCTGACTTACATAGAGCCTGTCTGGTCCAAGATAAAGTACCATAGCACATGTGTAGTGAGCACTTCTTGGACCGTTTAAAAATTGTGCCGAATTCCTGATGCTTTCAAAATCAACTGATTCAAGTTTTTTATTCAGGGATTCGATCAGGAATCTGTTCTGATCTTCCTGGGGACATTTGCTGCCGTCAGCTTTTCCCTGAGGAAAGTCTGGTCCTGCATAGCGGGAAGAGTAGATACCTGGTATTCCTCCCAGTGCGTCTACGCTGATTCCTGAATCATCTGCAAGTACCGGTGCGTGAACCAGTTCCCACAAAGCCCTTGCTTTAATCAGGCTGTTTTCGTAAAAGGTTTTACCGTCTTCCACCGGGTTAAAATCAATGTTTTCATCCTTTGGAATGACCACTTCAAAATCACTGAGAATCTCTGCCATCTCTTTTTTCTTGTTCAGATTTCCTGTTGCTAAATAAATTTTCATAGCTGCTATAATAATCCTTGAGAGAAATGTTGTCCACATTATGTTCGGCTTGCTGAAGTATATAACTTATCTGTCTTTCATTCATTCCAGTAAGTCTTGCAATTGCCCTGTTTGAGGGTGTGGGAAGAAATCTTCTTTCATTTAGAAGTTTGTTTTTTGCTTTCCATATATCAGTTTTTTTATCATCCCTGGTTTTAATTGAATCGTACCAGCGACTGTTTTTATGATAACGGGAAAGCTCCAGTTCATATCTTTTGTGATAAAAAAAGGCATTATTCCTGCAGGAAATAACTTTTTCCCGTCTGGCCATTCTTTTTGACATACTGTCCATAGCCTGGCGGCAGAGATATTCTAAATCTTCATAGGGGATATTTGTAAGAATGCTGGCTTTCCTTATGTGCTCTTCAGTTATAAAAAAACAACTTTTAAGTGTAAGTACAAGAATTGCCCTTCGTCTTAAATTATATAGCCTGACATATTTCTGGGAAGATTTTCCCGGGTTTCCGCTTCCTGTGAGTGTTTCATATTTTTTTCCCAGAAGTTCTTTCTGTATTAGTTTTAATTCCCGTTCTTTATTTTTTAATTCTTCACTTTTTTCATACACTAGGGCTGTTTCGTTTGAATGAAACTTTAACTCTGCTTCAAAACAGCAATCTTCCTGAGTTAACATTAAGGTCTCTTCCCTCAGATTTTTCTGATTGAGTCCCCTTTTCCAGGTTGAATAATTGCACTGAACGTTTGTGTAAAGAAAATTGCTGAAGTTTCCAAGATTTTGGTTGTAAAGTGCAAGAATTCTTTCAAGACCTTTATACTGAAATTCCAGAAAGTCCATGAAATCATCTTCGCCAAGAGCTTGAAGTCCAAAAAAAGCTTTATTCTGGAAAATCAGGCTTAATAGTTCTTTTGCTCCCTGTTGAGGTGAAATCAGTCCTCCCTTTACTTTTAGTGCTACATCATCAATTTTATGCATAAATATCTCCTAATATTATTGTTATTAGGAAGTATGCAATTTTCATGCCAGGTAGAAATTATGATAAAAAGGGCTATTTTCAAGGTGAAAAACTATACAAAAGTACTGTGAAATGCCATAAAAAAGAAAAATATCACTGAAAATATCACTAATTTTATCACTAAAAATATCACTGGATTGTACACAATTAATAAAAATTAATGGTGTACAATTAATATTTTTATTAAAGAACTTTAGAAAATTCCTTTACTATTGCAGGAATTATTGTTTCTATTTTTCCTTCCGTGCTGGCTCCTGATGCATTTTTATGACCGCCGCCTCCGAATTTTGCAGCAATTGCACTTACATCGCAAATATCTTTTGATCTGAAGCCTAAAGTGCAGTTATGTTCTGTTTCCTGTCTGACAAAAAGAACTGCCTGTACATTTTCAACTGCAAGCATGAGGCTGTAAAGGGCATCACTGTCTCTTCCTTCCTGACCATACTTTTTTGTGTCTTCCATGGTCTCGTAAGTAACAACAAGTTTACCGTTGCAGTAGAGGCTTGCCCGGTCCAGCATGAGTCCAAGAAGCTTTCTTGTCATGAATGGTTTGCCACCTGTCATTTTTGAATAGAGTTCCCTTGGATTTGCGCCGCTTTCTACAAGACGTGCTGCTGAATTAAATACATTTGCCTGAGTAGAATCAAGAAAACGGAAAAATCCTGTGTCTGTGCCCAGTCCAAAAAAGAGAACTTCTGCTTCTTCCTTCTTAGGTTTTCCAATTATTCCTTCATAAATCTGCTGAACAATACATGCTGCAGCAGGTGCTGTAGGATCAATTATAGTATTGTTTCCTTCCGCTGAAGATGTTTTGTGATGGTCAATAATAAACTGGTCAAAAACTTTTAAATCTGTATCAAATTCCCCAAGTCTGCTGATTTCACTGCAGTCGCAGATAATAAGTCCTGTTGTTGAAACATCCTGACTTGTAAAGAAGGGCAGACTGTCTGTAAATTTTTCTGCAAAGTCTTTTATTTCAGAGCGTTTGAAAGGGCCTGCATTAATAAGAATGTAAGGTTTATCAAAATAATCAAGAATATAGGACACTCCAAGACATGAAGAAATACAATCTCCGTCCGGTTCCTTATGACCTGCAATAATGAATCTCTCGTATTTTGATATATAGTTTTTAAAATTTTCAATTTGTTCTGATGTAACTGTTTTCATAAAAAATCCTTAAGGTAAAAAATAAAAAAGGCAGGCCTTCTACTGAAAGAAAATACCTGCCGTATAATGATTAATCTTTAGTTTAAGAATAATGTCGTATGGTAATTACCATTCCATTTCCAGAGATTCGATGTCTGTACTACCAACATCATATCCGTTTGGAACAACGCCCCAGATAGAATCCTGCTTGCTTACAGGAAGTGTGAGCCATACCTTGAAAAATGAGCCGTCCTTATAAAGAACTGTCATATATGGAGGAACAGACTTTGGACATTTACGCATTTCAAGTGTTCTTGGGAATGTCTTACCCCACTTTTTAGGAATTGTTACTTTACCGATTTTGGTACCTTTCTTTTCATAGAGAACAACATAAGCATCCTGTGATTCCAAAACACTATAGACTCTTACATTACGGTATGAAATGTTTGAAACATTGTCTCCATGATCCCAGACAGGTTTTTCACTTTCAGCAGACTCAGAAGAACTCTGAGCAATCACTGGAATAATGAAAAAACATGAAAGAACTGCAGCCAAAACCAATTTAATTTTCAAAGTCTTTCTCATAATGTACTTCCTGATTAACTTCCTGTAAAATTTCGGTTCATTTAAAATAATAAACCGATTAGTACTACATAATTTATTATCGGCACTAATCGGTTAAATTTTAAGCATGAAGTTAAAAAATTGGGATTAGTTCCGCAAATTATATTAAAGCAAGCATAATTGCTTTGATAGTGTGCTTACGGTTTTCAGCCTGGTCCCAAACCTTACTCTCAGGGCTTTCAAATACTTCTTCTGTGACTTCCTGTTCTTTAACGGCAGGCAGGCAGTGCAAAAAGATAGTATCATTTTTACCTGTGGCTTTCATAAGATTTTTGTTGACCTGGAATGGAGACAGAAGCTTAATTCTCTGTTCTTTAAGGGCTTCTTCTCCCATTGAACACCATACATCAGTATAAAGGCAATCGGCACCTTTGACAACAGAAATTTGATCGGATATTGTAATTTTAGCTCCAGTTTCAGCAGCAAAAGGCGCACAGATTTTCTGAATTTCTTCATCAGGGGAAAGCTCTTTTGGACAGAATACAGAAAAATTAATGCCGAATTTTGAGCAGATAAGCATAAGTGAACGAGCCATATTATTTCTTCCGTCTCCGCAGAAACAAAGGGTAAGGCCTTTTAATTTTCCAAAATGTTCTTTAAGTGTCATTATATCAGCAAGTACCTGAGTAGGGTGGAAGTCATCCGTCAGGCCGTTTATTACAGGAATTCCTGAATATTTAGCAAGTGCTTCAACATGTTCCTGCTTAAAGCCCCTGAATTCAATTGCACTGAACATTCTTCCAAGAACTCTTGCAGTATCTTCAACGCTTTCTTTTCCTCCAAGCTGAATGTCATCAGTTGACATGAAAACAGGATGGCCACCTTCTTCTCCAAAGGCTGTTTCAAATGAGGAACGGGTTCTTGTTGAACGCTTTTCAAAAATCAGGGCAATTGTTTTTCCTAAGAATCTCTGATGAACTTCTCCCCTGTGGGCTTCTTTTTTTACCTGAATGGCCCAGTTTAAGATTTGATTAATATCTTTCTGGGACCAGTCAATCCAGTTTAAGAGGCTTTTTCCCTTGTATGGACTTTTGAATTTTTCAGCTTTCATAGTAATTCCTCGCATCAAGTAGTAATATTTTTTTAATATACAATAAAATGTAAAAATATGCAATAAAATATAGGTTAAAATGTAAAAATATGCATATAAAAATTTTAAAAGCCTTAATTTTAGGGATATAAAATTTTTTTTAATTGATAAATATACAGTTTAGATTGCACAGAGTGGAGAAGGAAAGGGGAAAGGTTAAGAAAAAGGTTTAAAAATAAAAAAGCACCTCAGCTTAAAACTGAAGTGCTTAGTAGTGGCAAGAGGGATCGAACCTCTGACATACGGAATATGAGTCCGTTGTTCTACCTACTGGACTATGCCACCGTTGATGTTTAAGAAGTTACCATAAAGGCATATGTTGTGTCAAGGGCTTAAGCTAAAATTTACAAAAAAAATATTTAAATAAACCTGGAAAAAATCCTGTAAAAAAGTTTTTTCATATAACCTTAACTTTTTAATGAAAAATCTTCTTCACTTGATTTTTCTTCTGTTTTTTCTTCAACTTTTTTTTGTTTTGCCTGATCTTCAAGGGATTTTACTTCCGTAATGAATTCGTCTAAATCTTCAAAATGCTTGTAAACCGAAGCAAAGCGAATGTATGCAACTTTATCTATTTCGTAAAGTCTTTTTAAAACCAGTTCACCGATGTCAGCAGTTGTAACTTCTCTACTGGCTTTTCCCAGAGAATAGGTTTCGTCTTCAATTTCGGTTACAATCTGTTCAACCATTGCTGTGGAAAATGGACGCTTTTCAAGGGCTCGTTCAATTCCTTTTGAAAGTTTATTCGAATCAAATGGCTGGCGGCGGTTGTCTCTTTTTACAACCATAAAAGGCTTTTCTTCAATTCTTTCATAACTAGTAAAACGGAAACCGCAGCTTATGCATTCTCTTCTTCTTCTAATATTTTCTCCGTTTGCCATTGTTCTGGATTCAATTACTTTATCATCAAGACTTCCACAATATGGACAGCGCATTTTTCCTCCCGAAAACACAATAGGTGTTATGATATAAATATACTAATTTTTCTTTTTATTTCCAGTTTTTTTAATATTTCTTAGTTTTTCAATTAATTCTTTTTGTTTCTTCATGTCTTCAAAAATTGCTTCTTCCTCTTTTCTGTCTGAGGGATAAAGAATTTTTGCTGCATAAGGTCTGATAACTGCGGTTAAAGGAACTGTAATTATCCATTTTACAATGTCTTCACCCAGGAAAGGATAGAATGTGATTTTTAATAATTCCTTTAAGCGCTGATTTTTTTCCAGACTTGTAAAATATTCATAAAGAATCTGGGTTTTCTCCGGGTATGTATTTTCCATAATTGAATGCCTGAACCATAAAATGCCGGGGAGATAAACCGTGGCATAGCAGAGAAAAGAAATTCCTGCGATGAAGAGCCAGTGCTTAAGGGAAAATTTTTTTTCATATTCGTAGGGATTTCCCAGTAACATTCCTCCCATAAGTGCTGCAAAAAAATATCCCCAGATATAGCCTCCAGACGGTCCGAGAAAATATTCCATTCCAGCCATTTTTCCTGGAAAAACATGCAATCCTGCCGCTCCAAGGATAATAAAAAATCCTGCCGAACCCGCTCCCTGAAGTCCTCCAAGAATTAATCCTGAAAGAATGGCAAACATATTCTGAACACTACCTGTTACAGCTTGTCCGGAAGAAACTGTCAGCTGAGGAATAAAAACTCCAAGGCATATGAGAATGGAAAATAGTATTACTGCAAGGCTTCTTTTAAGGCTGTTTTTCCTGTTTTCTTTCATAAAAACCTTCTATTCTGAAAGAGATTTCTTTCTGCTTGATTTAATTCCGCTTTTTTTTGAGGAATCTGTTTTAGTTTTTGTTTTCGAAGACATTGTCTTTTTTTTAGATTTTTCAGAATCTTTTTTTACAGTTCTGCCTGCAGTTTTCTTTGTTATCTTAGTTTCTGCTTTTCCGGATTTTTTTTCAGCAGTTTTTTTAACTGATTTACTTCCGGCAGATGTTTTGCTGACTCTTTTTATTGTTTTTTCGGAAGATGAATTTTTTTCTGAAACTTCTTCCTTTTCAGTTTCCAGGTTTTCCTGACATTCATTAATACAGGTCTGGAATGTTATTGTTATAAAATGACGGCGCCTTCTTTCCGGCCATTTCCAGTTAACTATAAAGAAATAAACTCCATAAATGCTCATGGAGATTAATATCAGGTATACAAACCAGTCTCCATATTTTGCGTATGGAGTCATTCTTCTTTCATAAACAGGAATATCAATAGTAGCAGAGGCGTCCTGGAATACTGGTAAATCTGCAATTATATTACCTTTCGGATCAACTACTGCCGAATAGCCCGAATTACAGGCCCTTACTAGAGTTGTTCTGTATTCAATTGCACGGTAGCTTGCAATAATAAAGTGCTGGTATTCGGCAACCGCAGTTTTTGACCAGGAATCATTTGTAATATTGACAAAGACTTCACTGCCCAGCAACCACAAAGGGCGGCATACATCATTAAATGAATCTTCAAAACAGATTGGAGTAGTGAATGAAACGTAGCCTTCAGGATTTCTTTCTGTATTTTCCGAAAAGTAAAACTGATCATCCCTTGAACCTCTTCCTTCTTCATCAAGGGTTACTGTTCTTAAGAGATCATTTCTATACTCAAGAGGTGTTTCTTCATCCTGATATCTTTTAATAGGAATCTGAAATAGAACCAGCTGTTTTCCTTTCCTGTAACTTGGTACAAAAGGAACTATATTTTTCAGGAAAGCTTTCATTGTTGGGTTGTTTTCAAATGGAAAACCTTCTGCAAAAGGAACCAGATGTATTTTACCGTAATTACCTGTAAATCTTCCTGCAGCATCAAAAAGAAATGCTGAATTATTGTAGTATTTCTTGTTTTTGTTGATAAGGGTTCGTCCCCCGATAATAAAGGGCGTATTTGTTGAGGCAATAAAATCTGAAAGGGAAAGAGGTTCAGGATGAGTTTCATAGTATGTTCTTGCCTTAGGGAATGCCCTTGGAAGAACACCTTCGCTCCAGACAATCAGGTCAGGACTTTCATTTTCATTATATTTTTCCAGTTCATTTCTGGTAAGTTTTATGGATTTTACGATAGCATCGTTATCAACTGCTTCCCAGGGGTCAATATTCTGCTGGACAATTATGGTTTTCAAGGATTTTGTCCTGTTCATAGGGGTAATATAAGCCAGAAGTCCGTAAACAAATACTACTGAAAAAACTGTAAAGGTAAAAAAGGCAAGCTGCCTGTAATTGGAAGAAACTGCTTTTTGATTCTGAATCTGAATGCTTTTTCTCAACAGAAGAAGGCCTTCACCACAGAGGGCTGAGAAAAGGGCAAAAATAAAGGTAATTCCCCAGACACCGGTTACTGAAGCAAGCTGTGTAATTATTTTCCATCTGTAGGCTGCAGAGAAGATTGTTCCCCAGGGATAGCCTAAGAATCCGGTAGATTTAACCCATTCCCATACAAGCCAGGCTGAAGCAAACCAGAGGGCCCTCTTGAAAGGTTCAAAAGGTCTCTTTCCGGAGTTTTCTTCCATTTCTTTTAAAGCTCCCTGATTTTTTACAAGGGTGGATGGATAAAGAAAAGCTATAATCCCGCAGAGAAAACCTTTAAGTGCAGTACCGAAAGCCGATGCTCCCAGGGTGATAAATCCGAATTCATGGTAATTTGCAAGCCAGAAGCTGGAAATCATATGAACTGTAAATATTTGAATCATAAAGAGCAGGCCTGCTCTTCTGTAACTTTTACTTGTATAAAGAGCTAAATACAGAGGCGCAAGGGCAAAGAGGGCAAAAAAAGGCTGGCCCAGATGTGATAAACTATTTGAAATGGCTGTTCCCTGAATGATACCAGAAAAAACAGCACAAAAAACTTGTAAAATGGAAATATTCATTATATTATTTTATTATCTTACATGGAAAAAAACAACAGCGTACTTGTACGGTCTGATGGTCATTTTCAACTGGAAAGAATTAAAAATTTAAAAATATTAAAAATCGGGAAGTGAAAATGGAAGCTGTAATTCAGGCGCATAAAAAAGAATATGGTGTAAAACCTGATGTAATTGCATCGGCACCCTGCAGATTTCATCTTATGGGTGATCATACTTGGTTTTTCAGGGATAAAACCCTTTCTATGGGGGTTGATTTACCTGTTTATGTAGCAGTGTCAAAACGTTCTGACTACAATCTTAAGTTCTGCTATGAGCAGCTGGACGAACAGAAACATACCACCCTGCAGACAAATAAGTTTAAGAAAGAAGACAAATGGGCAAATGCAATTAAATCCATAGTTGCAGGCTATCAGGCCCTTGGTTTTACCTGTCCGGGTATGGAATTTACGGTTTATTCAGATGTACTTCCTTCTGCCGGTTTTGGAGTAACGACTGCAATAAAGGTTGCTTCAGCGTGGGCCATCAAGGAACTGAATGGATTCCGCTGTTCCGAGGCAAATCTCCTGAAAGTAATAGAAACGGCAAACAGAAAATTCCTTCAGATTGAAAATCACAAGGAAGATAATTTCTCATGTATCTACTCGAAAGCTAATTCCATGATTCTTACGGATCACAATAATGCTAATTTTGATATTATTCCTTTCCCTTACAAAGATAAAGTAATCGTACTTACAGATGCTCAGGTTCCAAGAGTAACTTTATGGAATGAAGAAAGCCTGCTGCAGCCTGAAAATGTACTTCTTCTGGGAGAACTTAAAAGCCGCAGTTCAAATGTTTACGGTGGCTGGAAATACGAAGACAATACTCAGGAAATAAATGAGGTTCTTTCTGTTACTTCAGAGGAAACAAAAAGAAGGCTTCTCTGCGTAATGAACGAGCATAAGTATATTCTGGATGCTGTTAATTCCGTTGGCAAGAAGGATTTTGCTTCTTTTGCAAGGGCTGTTAACCGGAGCTATGAAAACATGAGGGATCTTTACGAGTTAAGCTGTCCTGAAATTGACTGGATTCTTAAAAGAGTGCAGACCCTGGATGAAAATCCTGAAGATGTGAGAAATCCGGTAAACTGCGGAAGAATTACAGGTAAGGGCTTCGGACGCTGTACTTATTCAATTCTCCGGGCTTCTGATGTAGATAAATACAAGGCCAAACTGGAAGAATATTCAAGAATTTTTGGATTTGATGCCAAGACTTACATTGTAAAACCTAGTAAGGGTGTTCAGCTTGTGTAAAATCTGCCCTAAGGCTATTAGTGGTACCGCTATATGAAGATTCTTTTGTGTAATGATGACGGCTATAGTGCTGAAGGAATACAGTCTCTTTATAAAATCCTTTCAGGTAAGCATGAAGTAAAGATTTGTGCTCCCCTGACTAATAAATCAGGTTTTTCCGCAAGTATAAATATATTTAAGGAACTGGATTTTAGAAAAATATCAGAGGATATTTATGCCCTGGACGGTTCTCCTGTGGACTGTGTAATGACAGCCCTTAAAGGAGAATGGCTTCAGTGGAGGGATGGTTCTTATATTCCTGACCTGCTGCTTTCTGGAATTAACCACGGTGGTAATGTAGGTACGGATATTACTTATTCAGGTACAGCGGCTGCTGCAAGGCAGGGAGCAATTTATGGAATTCCTTCCATGGCCCTCAGTCTGGAAAAGCGTAACTGGGACGATCCTGCTCCTTACTGCTTTGATGATTTTTCAAACTTTATTCTGAATAATCTGGAAAAACTTCTTGATATTCTTCCCGGAAAAGAAGAATCCAATAAAAGTGTTAAACACATTAATTTTGCTAAACCAGTCAACTATTTTCTGAATATTAATGCTCTTTCCATAAAAGAATATAAAGGCATAAAGCTGGCATCAATATGTAACCGCATATACGGGGATAAAATCTACATTGAAAAAAGGGATGATGGATCTTTGTATTCTGTATGCCGGCCGGAATCTCCTGTTCAGACTTATGGTGACGGGCAGAGTGATTATGAGCTTATACGTGATGAATATGTAGCAATCTCCATACTGAAAGCTCCTCCTGCCATACTTGAAGATTCCAATATAAAACTTGATAGAAAGGGCGGATTTATTCTATAATAGTAAGAAATTGCTTGTTCTGGCGGTTTGGGAGGACTTATGGCAGAAAGTGGCATTCTTAGAGAAGGAATTGAGCTCTATAATCACGATAATTTTACCGGAGCTCTGACGTATTTTTTGTCATTACCATCAGATGCTGACTGTAATATAATGGATTTGTCCTATTATATTGGTCTCTGTTATACCAAACTGGGCCGCTATGATGATGCCCTTCTTTATCTGGAACAGGTTGTTACAGGAGCGGGGGATGGTGAAGAAAATAAGTCCCGTATCCTTCAGTGCAGATATCTTCTTGCTGTAATTTATTGTAAAAGCGGAAGAATGAAACTTGCTGATTTTGAGCTGCAGAAACTTCTGGAAATTAATTATAAACCTGCATCTGTTTATTCCTCACTGGCATATGTTGCATGGGAAAATAATGATGTTGAACAGTGTCTGGAATATTACGAAAAAGCCCTTACTGAAGATAATAAGAATCTTACTGCCTTAAACGGAATGGGCTATGTTCTGGCAAATGAAGAAAAAGATTTAACCCAGGCTCTGATGTATTGTAAAAAAGCTTTGTCCATGGCACCTGAAAGTGCAGCCTGCCTTGATTCCGTAGGCTGGGTCTATTTTAAGATGGGGCTGTATACTGAATCTAAATCATATCTTGAAAAAGCATATAAAAAAGACAGCCAAAATACTGTCATACAGGAACATTTGAAGATTGTTCAGAGGGTAGCTGATTGAAATTAACTTTATTTAAAAAGTGTCTGACTGTTTTTGCAATAATAATCTCAGGTAGTTCAAGCCTTAATGCACAGATAAATCTTGTTGATACTGTGAGGGAGGAAGATGCTTCTGCCCGTTCTGCCAATTCAGGATTCGCTGAAGATGAATTCCGGCGGGGAGTAGAATGTTATTACAGGGGCGCCTATAACGATGCTATCAGGGAATTTGAAAAAGCCCTTTCTTATCTCCCAGGGGAAAATATGATTCTGGACTGGCTGGGAAAAGCTTACTACAAGGCAGGACTTGAAGGTTCAGCCTTAGGCGAGTGGAATTATGCTGCAGAGAATGGATATGGGGGAATTCTTCTTTCCAACAAGATTGAAATAGTCAGCGAAAGACGTATTGTAGACTCTGAATATTCCTACAATCAGCATTTTGCTGAATCAGGTTCCTTTCCATACGCAAATGGCAAAAGTTTAATTTATTCTCAACCCATTTCCTGTCTGGCAAATGAAGACGGATCAATTTGGATTGCCGCATACGGTTCCAATGAACTTGTACGTTTTGATGTGAACGGAGTTGTAACTAGAAGATCCCGTGGCCCTTTGAACGGATTTGACAGGCCAAGTGATATTATAAAACTTCAGAATGGCGATCTTCTGGTTTGTGAAAGTGCAGGTGACAGGCTTGCCCTCTGTGACAGAAATGGAGTTTTTAAGCGGTACATTGGAAGTCAGGGAATTTATGAAGGTCAGTTGATTGGACCTCAGTATATGGCAGAAGATTCCTATGGAAACATATACGTAACTGATTTTGGTAACAGCAGGGTTGTGGTATTTGATCAGGATGGAAATTCTCTTTTAAGTTTTGGAAGAAATGATGGAATTTTTCAGGGATTTTCTTCTCCTACAGGCATAGCCGTAAAAGATGACAGAATTTTTGTTGCTGACAGTGTTTACGGGGCAATTTACGAATTTGACCGTTCAGGAAACTACATTGGCAATCTTACTACAGAGCATGCAATTGCAAGACCTGAATGCATGAAAAACTGGGGAGATTTCCTTGTCCTTACAGACAGAAATAAAATCATTACTGTTGATACTTCTACAGGTTCTGTTTTTACAAATGCAACAACGGGAAACGGAAAGTCAGAATTAACAAGTGCTGTTCCTGACAAAAACGGAAACCTTATTACTACTGATTTCAAGGCAAATGAAATTTATATAATGTCCAAGATGCCTGAACTTGTAGGGGGATTTTTTGTTCAGATTGAAAGAGTTATTTCTGATGAGTTCCCAAAAGTTATTCTTGAAGTAAGCGTAGAAAACCGCCGCAGGGAACAGATTGTAGGTTTAAATGAAAGTAACTTCTTTGTAACGGAAAACAAACGTTCTGTTGCTGATTTTAAATATCTTGGATCTGCAAATAATAATGATATTTGTGACATAACTTTCATTCTTGATAAGAATTTAAGAATGGAAAACTACATTGAAGAGATAAATGATGCAGTTCGTGAAATATGTCAGGCAATGGGAAACCAGGGACAGGTCCAGATTATTTCTGCAGGGGAAATTCCTGTAATTGAATATACTGGTGGTCCGGGCAATCTTTTTGATTTTGATATCAGGTCTACAAAAAACAACTTTGCACAAAACAGCAGAATGGATCTGGCAATCAGACTTGCAGCCAATAATCTTATAAATGGTGAAAAGAAGAGGGCCATTATTCTTGTTACTGATGGATATACAGGTCAGAATTCCTTTGAAAGTTATACACTTTCCGATATAAGTGCATATCTGAACAATAATAAGATTTCATTATCCTGCCTCATGGTTAACCAGGGAAATCCTCAGGAAGAAATTAGTTATTTGACTGAATATACAAGTGGTAACACTTATTATGTATACCGGAATGAAGGGCTTTCTCCTGTCCTTCAGGATATTCTTGAAATTCCTGTGGGACTGTATCAGCTTTCATATAATTCAGCTCTGCCGATTGAATATGGAAGAAAGTATCTTCCTGTAGAGGTTGAGGTTTACCTTCTTAACAGGTCCGGAAGGGATGAAACCGGATATTTTGCACCTTTGCAATGATTTCTTTTAATCATTTTTATTATTTTTTATAAGCCGGGCTTTCTGCATTTTGATTTCTGGATGCTTTTTTTTCAGATTGAAAATTGCTTCTTCCAGCCTGGCTTTCTTTTCATTTTTTTCATTAAAAAAATCTTTCTGCATAGGAGAGTCGATTCCTTCAACTTTTTCCGCTGCAATTCCGAGAAGCCTTATACCTCGTCCGGGTATATATTTTTTTTGGAAAAGTCTTTTTGCTTTTTCAAATAAATCATCTTCATTTAAAACTGGAAGCTCAAAAGTTTCCTGAACAGATACTGTTGTAAAATCATCATAGCGAATCTTAACAGCAATAGTTCTGCTTCTGACTTTTTCACACCGCATACGGTAAAGAACATTTTGTGACAGTTCCATAAGGGCACTATCTATAACATATCTTTCTGCAAGATCTTCTTCAAATGTTGTTTCTGTGCTTATGGAATGATTTTTTGCCTCCGTTCCAAAAAGCATTTCCTTGTTACCCCGTAATGCGTTATACAAAAACTGTCCCATATTCTCACCAAATATGGAAATCAAAAGCTTTAAGGGGCACTCGTAAATTTGCCTGCAGCTTTTAAAACCCGCCTGTTTAATTCTTTTTTGTGAAGCTTTTCCCAGTCCCCATACTTTTTCAAGAGGCAGGGACAACATAAAGGCTTCTTCCTGACCGTCAGGGATAATTGTTAAACCGTCAGGCTTTTTATAACCGGATGCAATTTTTGCAACATACATGCTGCTTGAAATCCCCACGCTTACTGTAAGTCCTGTGTATTTATGTACTTGATTTTTCAGATTCAATGCAAGTTCTTCTGGACTCCCATAAATTCTTTCTGTTCCGGTTATATCTATGAAGGCTTCATCAATGGACATTTGAATAACATCAGGAGAATACTGATAAAAAATTTCCATTATTTGCCGGGATACTTGCTGATACAGTTTGTGATTTCCTCTTATGAAAATTCCATTCGGGCAAAGACGGACTGCTTGTGAAAGAGGCATTGCAGAATGAACTCCAAATTTTCTTGCCTCATAGGATGCAGTAGAAACAACTGCTCTTTTATCACCAGGGAGTCCGCCTACTATCAAGGGTTTTCCCCTGTATTCAGGATGGTCTCTTTGTTCTACAGAAGCAAAAAATGCATCAAGGTCCACGTGCAGGTATGTTTTTGTCATGGATTCCTCTTTACAAGAATAGATTGTTTTTCATGATAAATCAGTTTTTTGTTTAATTCTGATTCATAAAATGCTTCAAGAGTAATTTTCTGATCATACAAGTTGTCGCTCCTGTAGATTATTTCAATTTCTCCTTCAGGATTATCTGGTAAAACAAAATAAACTTTATTAGTACCATCAAAAGTGTATTCGTAATTGCTTCCGTAAATTGGGGCTGCATCCTGACATTCTACACTGATTATGTAGCGGATAACTTTTTCCCTGGAATTTAAAACAAGATGTTTCATTTCAAGGCCTGCAAAAGTTGTCCTGCTGAAATCAAAGTCTATCTTTTCATCCGGACTTTCAATTATTGTTAAAGTATTTTCGCCAGCGGAAGACCGTTTTGTGTTGGTAAGAATAAATGAAGCATAAGTTACATAAGCTGCAAAATAAATACTGATTGTAATGCTGATTGAAATAATAATTCTTTTAAGGGCTTTCTTTCTTTTTAATTGTTCCTGATCATTGAAAATACCAAAAACAATTAAAATCCGTGACCATCCAAGTTCAAATGGATAGAGAATAAGGGCAAAGAGACAGTTCTGAAGATAAGAGAAATTTTTCAGTTTAGAAAGTTCTGCGCTGTCTGAATAATGTGCGATTGCATAGAGGTAAGGAATAAAAGGTACAATAAAAAGAATTGTTGCTATAAGAATAGTATGTTTTTTTGTAAAATAACTTCCCACAAAAACTAATGTAAAGAAAAGGAAAAATGGTAAAAGCATTGTTAAGTCGCTGTAGGTGAAAGTAAAAAGTGCAAAGCCTGCTGCAACCTGAAGCAAAAAACGGCTTGATTCAATAGAGGTTCCCCAATGGAACTTAACTTGAAGACTGTAAAGTAAAAAAGCAAATAAAAGGGAGATTATAATTTTGATTCCCAGAATAATTGCAAAATTTAAATTACTCCTGGATAAAGACCATTCTACTACCTGACAGATAAGGCCTGTAAATAAAACCATAAAAGGAATGATAAACCATGTCTTTGCTATATCCCTGCGAATCTGCCTTGTTCTTGCACTTTTTCTAAAAGTCATGAATACCAGAGAAAAAAGAGTCAGAAAGGAAAAAACTGAAAAAAGAATAAGAAGAAGGCCTTCCGGTATAAAAATTTCAGTTAATCCAAATCTGTAAAAGTCATAATTTTTTTCCCAGTCAGCATTTGTAACGCTGGATAATTCTTTCATCAGGTTTTTATACAGTTCCAGATTATCATCTGAAATTGATAAATAAAGTCCTAAAGAAGGAATGTTGTTTTCAAGAAAACTGGTAACCCTTTTATTTCCAGAAAGCATGCCGTTTTTATAGAGGTAAACGAATTTTGAAGGAAGCCAGTAGTCTAAGCCAGATATTTTTAGGGCTTTAATTGTAGATTTGAGAAGATAGGAAGGACTAACAAGTTTAGCTCCACCAGGAATAAGTTTTATAGTTGAAGAGGATTTTTCATTGTCAAGAAAAACAAGGGCACAAATCTGGTCTTCTTCCGAAAGATTTTCTGCATAACAGTCAGTTCCTGTTAAATGAACGGCATTATCTTTTGTAGAAATACGGGGATTGTCATTTGCCGTAAGAAGCAGCTGAAAATTAAAGGAAATTTCCCCTGTCTGGATTAATTCACGGGTTTGGGAGAGAAGATTTAGCAGTTCTTCTGTTTTTTTTAAAGCATAATTTTGAGAAAAAGAAAAAATAACTGTTTTTATTTTGTTGGAATTAAGGCTATCATCCGATAATAAAAGTGTATCTTTTGAGTCCGCTGAAGTGTTATCAATAGTAACTATGATGTTATGAGGATAAGATTCTTCATCGGAAGAGGAGAGGGACTGATAAACCGGAGCCCATTTTTCTTTCTTCAGGAGCTGATATAAAATTTCAGATATTTTTACTGGAGACAGGTTTTCTTCATCAGAAATTGAATAAGAAGGATTCATTTCTGCAAAAAAAGGAGAAATAAAGACTGATACTGCAGAAAAAACGAAGAGAATAAGGGCTCTTCTAAACAAAAACTTCATATTTTAACATTATCCTATTGGTATTTACTTTGCAATACCTTAGTAGTATACTATATGAAGTTAAAAATATGCCAATTTCAGGAGAAATTAATTAACCAATGGCCAACGAAAAGAAGTTTATACTGGATCTTCCTCTGAAAGTAATCCTTACAGAAGAAGGTGCTTCACATTTTATATCGAACAAGAAGAAGCTCCTTCGCTTTAAACTTGCGGATAATGTGGAAGAATATGGTATTTCACTTGATCATTTCTCACCAATGTCTATTCAGAATATGATTCTGGTAGATTATATCTCCAAAATTGAAATTTCCATGTCAGAATTTGTTACAAAGCGTCAGGAAATAATGGATCTTTCAAAAGTCATTGTTTATTCAATACTCTATAAGCAGTTTGACCGTGAAATATATAATGAACTGATTGTCTGCGATTGTGTTAGAAATCATAACCGAAAAAATCCATCCCAGCTTATTGATGAAAAGACCAGATTTACTGATAAGCAGTTGAGAATGACTCTGCAGACAAAAGAAAGTACAATTCAAAAGGCCAGACAGACAATTCTTGACCCTGTATGGAAGGGAATTATGTCTAACAATGATTTTACTCCTGAGGAAAAAAATGTTTACCTTCTCATGAGTGAAAAATTCCTGAACCGTCTTAGTCTGATGAACTGGCATATTATAACAAAGTTTTATAAACAGGAAGGATTTTCTCAGATTCTTTCCATTTTGCGGCAGGCTCTTCAGGCCTATATGGACAAGTCAAAGGTTGCTGAATATATCTCTGTAATGGTTATGGAGCTTGCCCTTAACTGCGAAAATACAAATATGAGAAAAGAGGCCAGAATCCTTTATCAGGGAATCGAGAATTCGGATACTCTTATTTATGATCAGGATATCCGTGCTAAAATTATTCAGGAACTTGAAAAGAAACATGAATTCGTATTCCTTTCATGGAAACTTGGTGGTGGTTCTGCCTCTATTGGAAAGCAGGGACGTCTGCAGATTACCCTTTACAATAAAAATGATGAATTCCAGGAAGTAAAGGAAAGCATTGAAAGTAAAATGTCTGCAGATTTGAATAAGCGCTCACTTATTGATTACTACCGTCAAATGCCGGAAGGTCAGGAAGGTACAGACTTAGGTTTATATTACCTTTCATACCTGGACGATGCATGTAAAAAGGTAAATGTTAAATTTGAATCTCTTGTAAATCAGTTTACTTCAAGTGATTTAACCG